>Ga0070700_100000011_pt1 | contig 173076 bp, 164 predicted proteins | sample KBSK5101metaG_FD_65456 | JGI IMG/M metagenome (GOLD analysis project Ga0070700, IMG submission 65456) | Corn, switchgrass and miscanthus rhizosphere microbial communities from Kellogg Biological Station, Michigan, USA - KBS K5-10-1 metaG | ecosystem: Host-associated > Plants > Roots >...
TGGCCAGCCGGATCACCGCCCAGGACCCGACGTTGTGGGGTGCCGACGCCGAGTCCGAGGCGGCCAAGCGGTTGAGTTGGGTGGGCCTGGCCGAGAGTTCCCGGCCGCTGGTCGCCGAGATCGAGGCGCTGCGCGCGGAGCTGGCCGACGAGGATGTCGACCACGTGGTGCTGGCCGGCATGGGCGGCAGCTCGCTGGCGCCCGAGGTCATCTGCGCCACCGCCGGGGTGCCGCTGGTCACCCTGGACACCACCGACCCGGGCCAGGTACGGGCCGCGCTCGCCGACCAGCTGGAGCGCACCGTGCTGGTGGTCTCCTCCAAATCCGGCGGCACCGTCGAGACCGACTCGCACCGGCGGGCCTACGAGCAGGCCTTCATCGACGCCGGCATCGACCCGAAGCGGCGGATCGTGGTGGTGACCGACCCGGGCTCACCGCTGCAGCAGGTCGCCGAGGAGGCCGGCTACCGCAAGGTGTTCCTGGCCGACCCGGACGTCGGCGGCCGGTACAGCGCGCTGACCGCGTTCGGGCTGGTGCCTTCGGGCCTGGCCGGGGCAGACCTGACCGCACTGCTGGACGCCGCTGCCGAGGCGGCGACCGTGCTGTCGACCGACGCCGACACCAACCCGGGCCTGCGGCTGGGCGCGCTGCTGGGCGTGGCGCACAACTCCGGCTGCGACAACGGCTCTGGCGCCCCCGACGGCGTCAGGTGCGACAAGGTGGTGTTCGCCGACCTGGGGTCCGGGATCACCGGCTTCGGTGACTGGGCCGAGCAGCTGATCGCCGAGTCCACCGGCAAGGACGGCCGCGGCCTGCTGCCGGTGGTGGTGGAGGGCCCGCAGGCGCCCGGCTTCGCCGACGCCGGGCCGGACGCCATCCTGGTCCAGCTCGGCGGTGACGACGAGTCCCACCAGCCGGCCTCCGGCTGGAAGGTGGCGGTCAGCGGCCCGCTCGGCGGGCAGCTGCTGCTCTGGGAGTACGCCACCGCCGTCGCCGGCCGGATCATCGGCATCAACCCGTTCGACCAGCCCAACGTCGAGGAGGCCAAGAAGCAGGCCCGGGCGCTGCTGGACGCACCGGATCAGGCCGGCGCCGAGCAGCCGGCGCTCACCGACGGCGCCGTGCAGGTCTTCGGCACCGGCTTCGAGCTGTCCGGGGCGACCGATCTGGCCGGCGCGCTGCGGGCCTTCCTCGCCGCCGCCCCCGAGCACGGCTACGTCAGCATCCAGGCCTACCTGGACCGGCACGCCGACGCCTCGGCCGCCGACCTGCGCTCGGTGGTGGCCACCCGGACCGGCCTGCAGACCACCTTCGGCTGGGGGCCCCGGTTCCTGCACTCGACCGGCCAGTACCACAAGGGTGGGCATCCCAACGGGGTGTTCCTGCAGATCACCGGCGAACCGCGGCAGGACGCCGGCGGGGATTTGGCAGTTCCGGACCGTCCGTACAGCTTCGCCACCCTGCAGCGCGCCCAGGCGGCCGGCGACGCGGCGGTGCTCGCCGACAAGGGGCGCCCGGTGCTACACCTGCACCTGACCGACCGTGCCGCGGGCATCGGTCAGCTACTGCTCGCGCTGTAGAAGGAGAACCACGTGAGTGTTGCCGAGGGCCAGTCCCCCGCGATCAGCACCGGCGACGGCCCGCCGGTGTCGGCGGCGGCGCGGGCCAACCCGCTGCGCGATGCCCGGGACCGGCGGCTGCCCCGGGTGCCCGAGCCGTGCGCCCTGGTGGTCTTCGGGGTGACCGGCGACCTGGCCCGCAAGAAGCTGCTGCCGGCCATCTACGACCTGGCCAACCGCGGCCTGCTGCCGGCCGACTTCGTGCTGCTCGGCTTCGCCCGCCGGGACTGGGAGGACGGCGACTTCGAGTCGCTGGCCAAGAAGGCCGCCAAGGAGCACGCCCGCACCAACTGGAACGACGAGGTGTGGGACCGGCTGGCCGGCGACGTCAAGTTCGTGCCCGGCTCCTTCGACGACGACGATGCCTTCGACACCCTGGCCAGCACCCTGGACGAGCTGCGCCAGAGCCACGGCATCAAGGGCAACGCCGCGTTCTACCTGTCCATCCCGCCGAGCATGTTCCCGGTGGTGCTCAAGCAGATGGAACGCACCAAGATGGCCGACAACGCCAGCTCCGGCGGCTGGCGGCGGGTGGTGGTGGAGAAGCCGTTCGGGCACGACCTGCCCAGCGCGCAGCAGCTCAACGACCTGGTCGACAGCGTCTTCACCGCCGACGACGTGTTCCGCATCGACCACTACCTCGGCAAGGAGACCGTCCAGAACCTGATGGCGCTGCGGTTCGCCAACCAGCTCTTCGAACCGGTCTGGAACGCCAACTACGTCGACTCGGTGCAGATCACCATGGCCGAGGACGTCGGCATCGGTGGCCGGGCCGGCTTCTACGACGTCACCGGGGCCGCCCGCGACGTGCTGCAGAACCACCTGCTGCAGCTGCTGGCACTGACCGCGATGGAGGAGCCGGTCGAGTTCACCGCCGACGCGATCCGCACCGAGAAGCTCAAGGTGCTGCGGGCGATCCGGCTGCCGGTGGACCTGGGCTCCTACGCGGTGCGCGGGCAGTACCAGCAGGGCTGGCTGGCCGGCGAGCGGGTGCCGGCCTACACCGACGAGAAGGACGTGCCGGCCGAGTCCAGGACCGAGACCTACGCCGCCGTCCGGCTCGGCATCGACACCCGGCGCTGGGCCGGCGTGCCGTTCTACCTGCGCACCGGCAAGCGGTTGCCGCGCCGGGTCACCGAGATCGCGGTGCTGTTCAAGAAGGCCCCGCACCTGCCGTTCAGCCACACCGACACCGAGGAGCTCGGCCACAACCAGCTGGTGATCCGGGTGCAGCCGGACGAGGGCGTGACGTTGAAGTTCGGGTCGAAGGTGCCCGGCTCGATGATGGAGGTCCGCGACGTCTCGATGGACTTCCTCTACGGCGAGGCGTTCACCGAGTCCTCGCCGGAGGCCTACGAGCGGCTGATCCTCGACGTGATGCTCGGCGACGCCACGCTGTTCCCCCGCAACGAGGAGGTCGAGGCGTCCTGGCGGGTGATCGACCCGCTGGAGGAGTTCTGGACCGGCCAGCAGCCGGCCGCCTACCGGGCCGGCGAGTGGGGACCGAAGGCCGCCGACGAGATGCTGGCCCGGGACGGCCGCACCTGGCGGCGGCCATGACCGATCCGTTCGCAGGCGCTTCACCGGACAGAGGAGGGTCGCTGTGACCACACTGTGGGACACCACCGGCACCGCGGTGGTGCAGGCGCTGGCCGCCGAACGCCGCTCCGGGGGTGCGGTGACCAGCGGGCTGGCGCTGACCCTGGTGGTGGTGCTGGAGGAGAAGGACACCGCCAGCGTCGAGGCGGCGGTGGCCACCGCGGCGGCCAAGCACCCGATGCGGGTGATCATGGTGCTGCGCCACCACATCGACGCCCCGGTGCCCCGGCTGGACGCCGAGGTGTCGATCGGTGGCCGGCACGGTCCCGGCGAGGCGGTGGTGCTGCGGATGTTCGGCCGGCTGGCGTTGCACGCCGAGTCGGTCACCCTGCCGCTGCTGGCGCCGGACGCCCCGGTGGTGGCCTGGTGGTACTCCGAGACGCCCACGGTGATCGCGCACGACCCGCTCGGGGTGTTCGCCGACCGCCGGATCACCAATGTCATCCGGGACGCCGATCCGGCCGAGTCGCTGCGCCAGCGCGCCATCGACTACGCGCCGGGCGACACCGACCTGACCTGGACGGTGATCACGCCGTGGCGGGCGGCCCTGGCCGCGGCCTTCGACACCGCGACCGCACCGGCGAAGTCGGTGGTGGTGCGCGGCAACCCGAACGACCCGTCCGCCCAGCTGCTGGCCGGCTGGCTGACCTCCCGGCTGGACTTCACGGTGCCGGTGGAGAAGGCCGAGGGCAAGTACATCGTGGGCGTCGAGATCACCTTCGCCGACGACCGGACGGTGCAGATGACCAACGAGGGCTACAAGCTGCTGATGCGCCGGCCCGGCCAGGTCGACACCATCCAGCCGTTCCCGCAGCGGACCACCGGCGACATGCTGGCCGAGGAACTTCGCCGCCTGGACGCCGACCAGCCCTACGGCGAGGCACTGGGCGCGGTCACCGGCCTGACCGGGCTCAACGAGCGCTCACCGGTGCGTACCCATATCTGGCACGACCCGGCGCTGGCGCAGCAGGAGGCCTGAGGCCGATGCCCGCGCAGCCGGAACTGATCGTCCAGCCCACCGCCGACCGGTTGGCCCAGGACGTCGCGATGCGGGCGCTGACCACCCTGGCCCGGGCCCAGCAGAGCCGGGGTCGGGCCGCGCTGGCGCTGACCGCGGGCTCGATCATGGAACAGGTCTGGTCGGCGATGGCCGCCAGCCCGTCCCGCGACTCGGTGGACTGGTCCCGGGTGGACGTGTTCTGGGCCGACGAGCGCTACGTGCCGGCGGACTCCGACGACCGCAACGACGGGCCGGCCAACCGGCTGCTGTTCTCCCACCCCCCGTTCACGGCGGCCCGGCGGTTTCCGATGCCGGCCAGCGACGGTGGCTTCGCCAGCCTGGACGACGCCGCCGCCGGTTACGCCGAGCAGCTGGCAGCCGCCCGCCGTCCGGACGACCCGGACGAGCTGCCGCACTTCGACGTGCTGCTGCTCGGGGTCGGCCCGGACGGGCACTGCGCCTCGCTGTTCCCCGAGCATCCCAGCGCCTACGACGAGTCCGGGCCGGTGATCGCGGTGCGCAACTCCCCCAAGCCGCCGCCGTTGCGGCTGTCGCTCAGCTTCGCGGGCCTCGCCGCCGCCAACGAGATCTGGTTCGTGGCCTCCGGAGCCGGCAAGGCCCGCGCGGTGGCCCTGGCGCTCAGCGGCGCCGGCCGGGTGCAGGTGCCGTCGGCGGGACCGCGGGGCCGGTTCCGGACGCTGTGGCTGGTGGACCGGGACGCGGCCGCCGGGCTGCCCCGGCACCCGGACGGCCGCCCGATTCTCTGACCGGGGCCGGCGAGGTTCGGGGCACGGCCGGGAGGCTCGACGAGCGGCTCAGGCGTCGAGTTCGGCAGTCAGCATGCTCGCCCTAGCACCTGATGCAGTCATTGTTCGGGTCAACCACAGCCGATGCCGAGATCGTTCTGGTCTGCCCCGACTGGGTCAGCTTGAGGTTGACCGTGAATGTCTTGATGGCATGGCCGTCATGCACCTTCAGGTCGCACGTAGTCGATGTGCTGGTGCATCCTGCGGACACGCAGTTGATTGTCAGAGTGCTGCTGCAGTTGGACACCGAGGCGGTCCAACTCATGGTGTAGGTGCCGGACAGGTTGTGCGCCGAGAAGTGGACCACATGAGGGAGGCCATCGCCGCCGTCCTCGCATGAGTTGGCGGTCCATGCGCTCGAGTCGAACGAACACCCGAGCACCTCGCTACCGAATGCGCTGGCCGGTGGGCTGGCGACGATGAAGCAGGCCAGTGCCACCAACAGGGCGACGGCGGCAGCATACAGTTTCCGCATCTCAGAGGTCCTTCCGGAGAAATGTGCGGACTATAGGCGTCTTCCACCATAAGGTCAATAGGTACCTAATGGTCTGCTGTCAGGCTCCGGCGGTTAGCAGCGCCCTACGAAGGATCTCGTCGACGACCTGATGGACCGACACAGTGGCGTCGATGCGGATGCCGGCCGGCACGTCCGATCCGGTGCGGTGCCAGTGCACGATGCGTGCCCGGTCGGTGGGCCTGCCGCCGCCCCACTCGGAGTCCGGCCGAGCGTCCAGCCGCCGGGTGCAGGGTGTCGAGGTCGACCGTCAGGACGAACACGCCGTCGAACAGGTCGAGGAACCTCGCCGAGTTGCGCGAACCGCCGCAGAAGAAGGTCGCCGGTTCGGTCGGGTCCTAGTCACTCCGGCCGGGTGCTAAGGGGTCAGTCCTCGCCGCGCCGGGCCCGCAGCCGGGCCAGGGCCTCTTCGAGGATCGCGTCGCCGTCGGCGTCCGAGCGGCGCTCCTTCACGTAGGCCAGGTGGGTCTTGTACGGCTCGTTGCGCGGCGCGGCCGGCGGGGTGGCCGACTCGCGGCCGGCCGGGAAGCCGCAACGCGGGCAGTCCCAGGTGTCGGGGACCATCGCCTCGAGGGCGAAGGCGGGCTTGGTCTCGTGACCGTTGGCACAGAAGAACGACACCCACTGGCGCGGGGCGGACTCACCGCGCTCCCGTTCCCCCATCGGCCCGGCGCCCACCCGGCTGCCGCGAATCGCGCTGCCACCTGCCACTAGCCCGTCCTACCTTCTCGTTCGGAAAAGCCTGGGTTGGAGTGCTGATCCCGGTGGGTGTCAGCTCGCCTTGTAGAGCAGGCCGAGGCCGATGATGCAGATGGACCAGACCAGGCCGGAGATGACGGTGAGCCGGTCGAGGTTGCGTTCGACCACCGAGGAGCCGGACAGGCTGGAGTACAGCGAGCCGCCGAACATCGACGACAGGCCGCCGCCCTTGCCGCGGTGTAGCAACACCAGAACCATCAGCATCAGGCTCGCAATGATCAGGACAATCGACAGCAACGTGATCATCATCGGAGTTCGCTGGCCTCGCTCAGGTCTCGGCGCCGGCGCCGGACTGGCGGGGCGGGTGTCACGAGGATACCTGTTCGACCGCACCGCTCCGTCGTTCAGCCCGCAACTGGTGCCCGCATGCCGTCGGTGATCACGTTGCCGGACCGCCGGCAGCGGCGATGCAGATGCCGGCGAACTCGGCCCCGTCCAGGCTGGCACCGCCCACCAGGGCGCCGTCGACGTCCGGCTGGGCCACGATCTCGCCGGCGTTGGTCGACTTGACCGAGCCGCCGTAGAGGATCCGCACTCCGGCGGCCAGTTCGGCGCTGTACAGCTCGGTGAGCCGGCCGCGGACGGCGGCACACACCTCCTGGGCGTCGGCCGGGGTGGCCACCTTGCCGGTACCGATCGCCCAGACCGGCTCGTAGGCGATCACCACCGAGGCGGCCTGCTCGGCCGGCACACCGGCCAGGGCGGCGGTGAGCTGGTCCACGCAGTGGCCCACCTGCCCGCCGGCCTCACGCACCTCCAGCCGCTCGCCGATGCACAGGATCGGGGTCAGCCCGTGACTGAAGGCCGCACGCACCTTGGCGTTGACCAGCTCGTCGGACTCGGCGTGGTACTCCCGCCGCTCGGAGTGCCCGATCACCACGTAGCTGCAGCCCAGTTTGGCCAGCATCGGGCCGGCGATGTCGCCGGTATAGGCGCCGGAAGCGTGCGGTGACAGGTCCTGCGCGCCGTAGCGCAGCGCCAGCTTGTCACCGTCCACCAGGGTCTGCACCGAGCGGATGTCGGTGAACGGCGGCAGCACCACCACCTCGACGGCCTCGAAGTGTTGCGGCTTGAGGCTGAAGGCCACCTTCTGCACCAGGGCCAGCGCTTCCAGGTGGTTGAGGTTCATCTTCCAGTTGCCGGCGATCAGGGGCATCCGCGCTGTCGCGGAACCAGCCATCTAGCTCTCCTCGAGTACGGCGACGCCGGGCAGGGTCTTGCCTTCCAGGTACTCCAACGACGCGCCGCCGCCGGTGGAGATGTGGCTGAACCGGTTGGCGTCGATGCCGAGCGCCCGCACCGCGGCCGCCGAGTCCCCGCCGCCGACCACGGTCAGCCCATCGCACGCGGCAACCGCCTCGGCGACGCCGCGGGTGCCCTCGGCGAACGGGCGCACCTCGAAGACGCCCATCGGGCCGTTCCAGAACACGGTGCCGGCACCGGACAGCGCCTCGCCGAACCGGGCCACCGAGTCCGGGCCGATGTCGAGGCCCTTCTGACCGGCCGGTATCGCGTCGGCGGCCACCGTCTCGGTGCTGGCGTCGTCGGAGATGTCGGCCGCCACCACCACGTCGGTGGGCAGCACGATCTTGTCGCCGGCGGTCTCCAGCAACCGGCGGCAGGTCTCGATCTGGTCCGGCTCGAGCAGCGAGTCACCGACCTCGTGGCCCTGGGCCTTGAGGAAGGTGAAGCACATCCCGCCGCCGACCAGCAGCCGGTCCACCTTGGGCAGCAGGGCGGAGATGACGCCCAGCTTGTCCGACACCTTCGACCCGCCGAGCACCACGACGTACGGGCGTCGCACGTCGCCGGCCTCGCCGGTCAGCCGGCGCAGCACGTCGAGTTCGTCGCGGATCAGCGGGCCGACGTAGTGCGGCAGCAGCCGGGCCACGTCGTAGACCGAGGCGTGCGCCCGGTGCACCGCGCCGAAGGCGTCGTCGACGTAGGCGCCGCCGTCGTCCTCGCCGCCGGTGAGCTGGGCCAGCGCGCGGGCGAAGGTGGCCCGCTCGGCGTCGTCCTTCGAGGTCTCGCCCGGATTGAACCGGACGTTCTCCAGCAGCAGCAGGTGGCCGTTCTCCAGCCCGTCGGCCAGCAGCCGGGCACTCGGCCCGACCGTGTCCAGCGCGAACTCCACCGGGGTGCCGAGCAGCGCGGCCAGCCGGTCGGCCACCGGGCGTAGCGAGTACTTCGCGTCCGGCTCGCCCTTCGGCCGGCCCAGGTGGGCGGCCACGATCACCCGGGCGCCCCGGTTGAGCAGCGCCACCAGCACCGGCAGCGACGCCCGGATCCGGCCATCATCAGTGACGGCCGGTGACTCCTCTTTGGACAGCGGCACGTTGAGGTCGCAGCGCACCAGTACCCGCCGGCCGGCCACCCCGACCTTGCACAGATCGTCTACCGTGCGCATCCTTCTCGCCTCCGCGTGCTGGGTCGGCCGGTCGTCCGCTGCCGGCTCGGCGTTACAGGCTGGCGCCGACGTAGCCGACCAGGTCGACCAGCCGGTTGGAGTAGCCCCACTCGTTGTCGTACCAGCCGACCACCTTGACCTGGTTGCCGATCACCTTGGTGAGACCCGCGTCGAAGATGCAGGACGCCGGGTCGGTGACGATGTCGGCGGACACGATCGGGTCCTCGGTGTAGACCAGGTAGCCCTTGAGCGGGCCGTCCGCGGCTGCCTTGTAGGCCGCCTTGACCTCGTCCACGCTGGCCTCCCGGGACAGCGTCACGGTCAGGTCGGTTGCCGAACCGGTCGGCACCGGAACCCGCAGCGCGTAGCCGTCGAGCTTGCCCTTCAGCTCCGGCAGCACCAGGCCGATCGCCTTGGCCGCGCCGGTCGAGGTGGGGATGATGCTCAGCGCGGCGGCGCGGGCCCGGCGCAGGTCCTTATGCGGGGCGTCCTGCAGGTTCTGGTCCTGGGTGTAGGCGTGAATGGTGGTCATCAGGCCGCGCTCGATGCCGAACGCGTCGTGCAGCACCTTGGCCAACGGTGCCAGGCAGTTGGTGGTGCAGGAGGCGTTGGAGATGATGTGGTGCTTGGCCGGGTCGTAGAGCTCGTGGTTGGCGCCCATCACGATGGTGATGTCGTCGTCGGTGGCCGGGGCCGAGATGATGACCTTCTTGGCGCCCCCGTCGAGGTGCTTGCGGGCGTCGGCGGCCTTGGTGAAGAAGCCGGTGGACTCGATCACCACGTCGGCGCCGAGTTCCTTCCACGGCAGGTTCGCCGGGTCGCGCTCGGCGAGGGCCCGCATCGGCGTGCCGGCGACCACGATGTTCTGCTCGTCGTAGCCCACCTCGGCCGGGAACCGGCCCAGGATCGAGTCGTACTTGAGCAGGTGGGCCAGTGTCTTGTTGTCGGTGAGGTCGTTGACGGCCACCACCTCGACATCGGCGCCGGATGCGTGCAGCGCGCGGTAGAAGTTGCGTCCGATCCGGCCGAAGCCGTTGATGCCCACCCGAACAGTCACTGCAGGTCTCCCTCTACGTCGTGTGCTTGCGCGTAACTCAGCTGGTCGTATCTGGCCGCGACGCTGCTGACCGTGGCCCTGGCGACGTCGGAAGCTCGGCGGATTCCGGCGGGGCCCGCCCCAACATTATCGGGTCGGCCGGGTAGCGATGTTGCCAGGCCGTTACCGGCGGGTAGGCGGCTCAGGGCGCAAGCATCTCCGGCGTCACGGCGGCCTCGGTGTTCGGGATGCCCTCGTCCTGGGCGCGCTTGTCGGCCATCGCCAGCAGCCGCCGGATCCTCCCCGCCACCGCGTCCTTGGTCATCGGCGGGTCGGACAGGCTGCCCAGTTCCTCGAGGGAGGCCTGCTTGTGCTCCAGGCGCAGCCGGCCGGCCTGCAGCAGGTGCTCGGGAGCATCCGAGCCGAGGATGTGCATGGCCCGCTCGACCCGGGCGCCGGCGGCGACCGCGGCCCGGGCGGACCGGCGCAGGTTGGCGTCGTCGAAGTTGGCCAGCCGGTTGGCGGTGGCCCGCACCTCGCGGCGCATCCGGCGCTCCTCCCAGGCCAGCACCGAGTGGTGCGCGCCCAGCCGGGTGAGCAGCGCGCCGATCGCGTCGCCGTCGCGGACCACCACCCGGTCGGCGCCGCGCACCTCGCGGGCCTTGGCCAGGATGCCGAGCCGCCGGCCGGCGCCGACCAGGGCCAGGGCCGCCTCGTTGGTGGGGCAGGTGATCTCCAGCGCGCCGGCCCGGCCGGGCTCGGTGAGCGAGCCGTGCGCCAAGAACGCGCCGCGCCAGGCTGCCTCGGCCTCGGACAGGGTGCCGGCCACCACCTGGCTGGGCAGCCCGCGCACCGGGCGGCCGCGCAGGTCCACCAGCCCGGCCTGCCGGGCTAGGCCTTCGCCGTCCTTGCTGACCCGCACCAGGTACCGGGTGCCCTTGCGCAGGCTGCCGCCGGTCACCACCTGGATCTCGGCGGTGTGCCCGAACACCTCGGAGATCTCCTTGCGCAGCCGGCGGGCGACCGAGCCGGTGTCCAGCTCGGCCTCGATGACGATGTGGCCGGCGACCAGGTGCAGCGCGCCGGCGAACCGCAACAGGGTCGCGATCTCGGCCCGCCGGGCCGGCGCCCTGCTGATGTTCACCCGGCTGAGTTCGTCCTTGACTGCAGCGGTCATCGCCATCAGCGGGCTCCTTCGTCTAGCCGGCTACGGGACCTGCCGCCGCCGTCAGTACTTCCCAGCCCGGCCGCATCGGCGACGGCCATACTGAGTTTGCAGGGATCATGCCTTGCCCGCGCGTCGGCCGCAGCGATGGGGGCCAGTACCAGCCGGGCGCCGGTCCGCTCGGCGTAGGCCTGCAGGGCCTGCGGGTCCAGGACCGCGTCCCGATCGGCGATCACCACGTCGACCTGCAGCTGCGGGCAGTGCTCGTGCAGTACCTGCAGGTGTTCCTCCGGAGAGAAGCCGTCGGTCTCGCCGGCCTGCGGCTCCAGGTTGAGGACGGTGATCAGCCGGGCGCTGGTGGCGGTCAGCGCCTTGGCCAGGCCCCGCACCAGCAGGTGCGGGATCACGCTGGTGAACCAGGAGCCCGGCCCGAGGATGACCGCGTCGGCCTGCAGGATGGCCTGCACCGCCTCGGGGCAGGCCGGCGCGTTCGCGGGCAGCAACCGCACCGACCGGACCCGGCCGGCGGTGGCCGCGATCGCCGACTGGCCGCGGATCTTGCGGGTCCGTACCGGATCGTCCGGGTCGACGCTGCTGACCTCGGCAAGCAGGTCGAGCGGCCGGGGCGACATCGGCAGCACCCGGCCGCGGGCGCCGACCAGGCCGGCGACGGCGTCCAGGGCGGTCACGGCGTCGTCGTGCAGTTCCATCAGGCCGGTCAGCAACAGGTTGCCGATCGGATGGCCGGCCAGCGCGCCGACACCGCCCATCCGGTGCTGCAGCACCGTCGACCAGGGCAGCGCGGCCCGGCTCGTTCCCAGCGTGGCCCGGCTCGTTCCCACCGTGGCCGCGAAGGCGTCGGCGTCCGGCGGCAGCTGGCCGGTGGCCAGTGCTGCCAGCGCCATCCGCAGGTCGCCGGGCGGCAGCAGCCCCAGCTCGCGGCGAATCCGCCCGGACGACCCGCCGTCGTCGGCGACGGTGACCACCGCGGTGACCTCGACCTCCAGCAGCCGCAGCGCCGCCAGCGAGGCGGACAGCCCGTGGCCGCCGCCGAGCGCCACGATCCGCGGCCGGTCGGCCACCGGCGCGGCCGGTCGGCCGGCCATCACTCCCGTCCCAGGTCGCGGTGCACCGCGGTCGCTCGGATGCCGAGCTCGGTCAGCCGGCGGACCAGCTCCCGGGTCATCGCCACCGACCGGTGCTTGCCGCCGGTGCAGCCGACCGCCAGCGTCAGGTAGTGCTTGCCCTCCCGCCGGTAGCCGGCCCCGATCAGCTGCAGCACCGGGACGTACTTGTCGAGAAACTCCTCGGCCGACTGCTGGCTGAGCACGTAGTCGGCCACCTCCGGATCCTCGCCGGTCAGCTGGCGCAGCTCGGGAATCCAGTACGGGTTGGGCAGGAAACGGACGTCCACCACCAGGTCGGCGTCGGCGGGCAGCCCGTACTTGAAGCCGAACGACACCACGGTGGCGCGCAGCTCCGGCAGTTCCAGGCCCTCGCCGGTGAAGGCCTGCTCGATGGCCTGCCGCAACTGGTGGACGGACCGGTCGGAGGTGTCGATCACCAGGTCGGCGATGTCGCGCAGCGGCTCGAGGATCTCGCGCTCGGCGACGATGCCGTCGGACAGCCGGCCGTCGCCCTGCAGCGGGTGGGCCCGGCGGTTGCCCTCGAACCGCCGGATCAGCACGGTGTCGTTGGCTTCCAGGAAAAGGATCCGCGGTTGCAGGTCGCGCCGTTCCAGTTCGGCGATGACGCCGGTCAGGTCGGTGGAGAACGCCCGGCTGCGGACGTCCATCACCACCGCGAGCCGGGTCACCGCGCCCTGGCTGCGGCTGCCCAGGTCGACCATGGTGGCGACCAGTTCCGGCGGCAGGTTGTCCACCACGAAGAACCCGAGGTCCTCCAGGCACTTCGCGGCGGTGCTGCGACCGGCTCCGGACAGGCCGGTGACGATCACCGTTTCCAACGCGCCATGTTCGGCACCGGGCATCGTGTCGGGCTCCATTCCAAGGTCGATCGCGGATCTGCCGGTCAGTGCACGGTAGTCCGTATACAGATCGGCGCGGGTGAGCCGAACCTGCCGGGTGGACACGCCTGCCTGGGAGATTCTGCTATCCGATCACCTCGCCGGTGGCCATGTTCACCGCCGGCTCGCGGTCGGCGGCACCGGCGGCCAGCGCCTCGACGATTCGCTGGGCCAGGTCCGGGCCGACGCCCGGCACCTGGGCGATCTCGTCCACCGACGCCGCCCGCAGCCGCTTGATCGAGGAGAACTGCTTCAGCAGCGCCTTGCGGCGGGCCGGCCCGAGGCCGGCGATGCCGGTGAGTTCGGAGCTGGTCATCGACTTCGAGCGCTTCTGCCGGTGGAACGTGATGGCGAACCGGTGCGCCTCGTCGCGGACCCGCTGCAGCAGGTAGAGCGCCTCGGAGCTGCGCGGCAGGATCAGCGGGTGGTCCTCGTCTGGCAGCCACACCTCCTCCAGCCGCTTGGCCAGGCCCACCAGGGTCACGTCGGTGATGCCGAGTTCGCCGAGCACCGCCGAGGCCGCCGCCACCTGCGGCGCACCGCCGTCGACCACCACCAGGTTGGGTGGGTAGGCGAACTTCTTCGGTCGGCCGTCCTCGGTGAGCGGTGCGGGCCGGTTGGCCTCGCCGGCACCCGGACCCCCGTCGGCCGGCCCGATGCCGGTCTCCCCCGGTGCGGCGACCAGCCCGTCGACAGCGTGCTGTTCACCGGTGGCGGCCGCATCCGCCGGGGCGGTCTCGTGCAGGTAGCGGGCGAACCGGCGCCGGATCACCTCGGCGATCCAGTCGGTGTCACCGCCGCTCTCGCGCATCGCGAACCGGCGGTACTCGCTCTTGCGGGCCAGGCCGTCCTCGAAGACCACCATGCTGGCCACCACATTGGTGCCCTGCACGTGGCTGATGTCGAAGCACTCGATGCGCAGTGGGGCGTCCGGCATGTCCAGCGCCTCCTGCAGCTCGGCCAGCGCCTGCGAGCGGGCGGTCAGGTCACTGGCCCGGCGCAGCTTGTACTGCACGAAGGCTTGCTCGGCATTGCGGTGGACGGTTTGCATCAGCGATCGCTTGTCGCCGCGCTGCGGGATCCGCAGCGACACCCGGCTACCGCGGATCTCGCTGAGCAGCTCGGCCAACGCCTCGTGGTCGTCGGGCAACTCCGGCACCAGCACCTCGCGCGGGATGACCGCGTCGTCCTGGCCGTAGAACTGCAGCACGAACTGCTCGACCAGCTCCTTGATGCCGGACTGCTCGGCGCCCGGGTCGAGCCCGGCGGCGGCGTCCACCACCCAGCCGCGCTGGCCGCGCACCCGACCTTCCCGGACGTGGAAGACCTGCACCGCGGCGGACAGCTCGTCGGTGGCGAAGGCCACCACGTCGGCGTCGGCGCCGTCGCTCAGCACCACCGCCTGCTTCTCCATCGAGCGGCGCAGCGCCCCCAGGTCGTCGCGCAGCCGGGCGGCCCGCTCGAACTCCAGGTCCGCGCTGGCCTCGGCCATCTGCTTCTCCAACCGGCGGACCATGGAGTCGGTCTTGCCGGCCATGAAGTCGCAGAAGTCCTCGACGATCCGGCGGTGCTCGTCAGCGTCGACCCGGCCGACGCACGGCGCGCTGCACTTGCCGATGTAGCCGAGCAGGCACGGACGGCCGATCTGCCCGGCCCGCTTGAACACCCCGTTGGAACAGGTGCGGGCCGGGAACACCCGCAGCAGCAGGTCCAGCGTCTCGCGGATCGCCCAGGCGTGCGCGTACGGGCCGAAGTACCGGACACCCGGCTTCTTCGGGCCGCGCATCACCTGCAGCCGCGGGAATTCCTCGTTGAGGGTGACCGCCAGCGACGGATAGGACTTGTCGTCGCGGTAGCGGACGTTGAACCGCGGGTCGAACTCCTTGATCCAGTTGAACTCGAGCTGCAGCGCCTCGACCTCGGTGGTGACGATGGTCCACTCGACGCTGGCGGCCGAGTAGACCATCTGCCGGGTGCGTGGGTGCAGCGCCGACGGGTCGGCGAAGTAGGAGTTCAGCCGGGACCGCAGGCTCTTGGCCTTGCCGACGTAGATCACCCGGCCGCTGGCGTCCCGGAACTTGTACACGCCCGGCTCGACCGGGATGGTGCCGGTCGCCGGGCGGTAGGAGGACGGATCAGCCACGTGAAGAGCCTAGTGAGCGAGGAGCGGTTCGGGGGTCGGGTGCCGCGACGGTGGAAGTCAGCCCGGGTCGCGGGCCGCGGTCTTGCGGGCCGCCGGCCGACGGCCGGTGCCGGCTGACCCCACCACCGAGGCGCCGGTGCTGACCGCCTTGGCGGTCCGGGTCGCCGTGCTCGTGCGGGTGGTGGTGCTGGTCCGGGTCGCCTTGACCGCCTTGGCCGCCACCGGCTGGCGGACCGTACGGGACGGTTCGGCCGCCCGCCGGCCGGCCCGCTTGGCGGCCGGTCGCTTGGTGGCAGCCTCGGCCGCCAGCTGGTCGGCCAGCAGCTCGGCCAGGAACTGCCCGGTGTAGGAGCCCTCGACCCGGGCCACCTCCTCCGGCGGGCCCTGGGCCACCACCGTGCCGCCGCCGGAGCCGCCCTCCGGCCCCATGTCGATGATCCAGTCGGCAGTCTTGATGACGTCCAGGTTGTGCTCGATCACCATCACCGAGTTGCCCTTGTCGACCAGCGACTGCAGCACGCCGAGCAGCTTGGAGACGTCTTCGAAGTGCAGGCCGGTGGTCGGCTCGTCGAGGACGTAGATGGTGCGCCCGGTGGAACGTTTCTGCAGTTCGCTGGCCAGCTTCACCCGCTGCGCCTCGCCGCCGGACAGGGTCGGCGCCGGCTGGCCGAGCCGGACGTAGCCGAGGCCGACGTCGACCAGGGTCTCCAGGTGCCGGGCGATCTTGGAGATCGGCTTGAAGAACTCGGCCGCCTCCTCGATCGGCATGTCCAGGATCTCGGAGATGGTCTTGCCCTTGTAGTGCACCTCCAGCGTCTCCCGGTTGTACCGGGCGCCCTTGCACACCTCGCACGGGACGTAGACGTCCGGCAGGAAGTTCATCTCGATCTTGATGGTGCCGTCGCCGACGCAGTTCTCGCACCGGCCACCCTTGACGTTGAAGGAGAACCGGCCCTGCTGGTAGCCGCGCACCTTCGCCTCGGTGGTCTCGGAGAAGAGCTTGCGGATGTGGTCGAACACCCCGGTGTAGGTGGCTGGGTTGGATCGCGGGGTGCGCCCGATCGGGGACTGGTCGACGCCGACCACCTTGTCCAACTGGTCCAGCCCGGTGACCCGCCGGTGCCGGCCGGGCGGCAGCTTCGCGCCGTTGATCTTGTTGGCCAGGCTGGCGTAGAGGATGTCGTTGACCAGGGTGGACTTGCCCGAGCCGGACACGCCGGTCACCGCAACGAACACCCCGAGCGGGAACCGCACGTCGATGTTGCGCAGGTTGTGCTCGCGGGCGCCCTCCACCACCAGCTCGCGGCCGGCCTGGATCGGCCGGCGGACCGCCGGCACGTCGATGGTGCGCCGGCCGGACAGGTAGCCGCCGGTGATCGAGTGCTCGGAGGCGAGCAGTTCGTCCACGGTGCCCGACACCACCACCTGACCGCCGTGCTCGCCGGCCTGCGGGCCGATGTCCACCACCCAGTCCGCGGCCCGGATGGTGTCCTCGTCGTGCTCCACCACGATCAGGGTGTTGCCGAGGTTCTTCAGCCGTACCAGCGTCTCGATCAGCCGCCGGTTGTCGCGCTGATGCAGTCCGATGGACGGTTCGTCCAGCACGTAGAGCACCCCGACCAGGCCGGCACCGATCTGGGTGGCCAACCGGATCCGCTGCGCCTCGCCGCCGGCCAGGGTGGCCGCCGCCCGGTTCAGCGACAGATAGTCCAGGCCCACGTCGACCAGGAAGCCGAGCCGGGCGTTGACCTCCTTGACCACCCGGGCGGCGATTATCTCCTCGCGCTCGGTCAGCTCCAGGCCGGCCAGAAACTTCGCCGCGTCGCCGATGGACAGCGCGCACACCTCGGCGATCGACCTGCCGGCCACCGTGACCGCCAGGATCTCGGGCTTGAGCCGGGTACCGCCGCAGGTCGGGCAGTCGACCTCGCGCATGAAACCTTCGTACTTCTCCCGGCTCCAGTCGCTGTCGGTCTCGGCGTGCCGGCGCTCCAGCCAGGGCACCACGCCCTCGTAGCTGGCGTAGTAGGACCGCTCGCGGCCGTACCGGTTCTTGTAGCGAACGTGCACCTGCTCGGAGCTGCCGTGCAGCACCGCCTTCTGGGCCCGGGCCGGCAGCCGGTCCCACCGGCTCTGCACGCTGAAGCCGATCTGGTCGGCCAGCCCCTCCAGCAGCCGCAGGAAGTAGTCGTTGTTCTGGCCGTTGGCCCAGGGCGCGATGGCACCGCCGGCCAGCGACAGCGCCGGGTCGGGCACCAGCAGCTCGGGGTCGACCTCCTTGCGGGTGCCGATGCCGCTGCAGGCCGGGCAGGCGCCGAACGGTGCGTTGAACGAGAACGACCGGGGCTCGAGTTCGTCGATGGCCAGCGGGTGCTCGTTCGGGCAGGCCAGCCGCTCGGAGAAGCGCCGCTCGCGGTGCGGGTCGTCGTCGGGCAGGTCGACGAAGTCCAGGATCACCAGGCCGCCGGCCAGGCCCAGCGCGGTCTCCACCGAGTCGGTGATCCGCTGCTTGGCCGAGGCCCGGGCGGTCAACCGGTCCACCACCACCTCGATGGTGTGCTTCTCCTGCTTCTTCAGCTTCGGCGGTTCGGTGAGCGGGTAGTTGGTGCCGTCCACCCGGACCCGGGAGTAGCCCTTGGTCTGCAGGTCGGCGAACAGGTCGACGTACTCCCCCTTGCGCTCCCGGATGACGGGGGCCAGCACCTGGAAACGAGTACCGGGTTCCATTTCGAGCACCCGGTCGACGATCTGCTGCGGGGTCTGCTTGCTGATCGGCTCGCCGCAGACCGGGCAGTGCGGGTGACCGATCCGGGCGAACAGCAGCCGCAGGTAGTCATAGACCTCGGTGATGGTGCCCACCGTCGAGCGCGGGTTGCGCGAGGTGGACTTCTGGTCGATCGAGACGGCCGGCGACAGGCCCTCGATGAAGTCGACGTCCGGCTTGTCCATCTGGCCGAGGAACTGCCGCGCATAGGCCGACAGCGACTCGACGTAACGGCGCTGGCCCTCGGCGAAGATGGTGTCGAAGGCCAGCGAGGACTTGCCCGAGCCGGACAGCCCGGTGAACACGATCATCGCGTCCCGGGGGAGGTCGAGCTGGACGTCCTTGAGGTTGTGCTCACGGGCACCACGGACGATCAAGCGGTCAGCCACTGGCTTCTCTCTGGAGTGGGAGGTCGGTCTGCGCGTCTGTTTCTCAGATCGCCTCCGAGCGTAATAGTCGCCACCGACAACCGCGCCGCCAGCGGGTTACCGGACGCGCGCGCAGCCGGCATCTTCGGTCCTGCCGCTCAACCGAAGGCAGGTGCGAGAGCAGAATCGAGGCATGCCCCGAACCATCGCAACCACCACCCGCGTCGACCGGGACGCGCTGCTGGACTTCGTCCGGTCCCGGCACAGCATGATCCTGACCACCCGGCGGGCCGACGGCTCGCCGCAGCTCTCGCCGGTGACCGGCGGGGTGGACGACGCCGGCCGGCCGGTGATCTCGACCTACCCGGAGCGGGCCAAGGTCACCAACCTGCGCCGCGACCCGCGGTGCAGCGTGCTGGTGCTGTCGGCGGAGTTCAACGGCGCCTGGGTGCAGGTGGACGGCGAGGCCGAGGTGATCGACCAGCCGGACGCGATCGAGCCGCTGGTCGACTACTACCGCTCGATCTCCGGCGAGCACCCGGACTGGGCGGAGTACCGGCAGGCGATGGCCGACCAGGGCAAGTCGCTGATCCGGATCACCCCGCACCGCTGGGGCCCGATCGCGACCGGCGGCTTTCCGGCCCGGCTGGCCGACGGCTAGCCCCGAGCCCCGGCGAGTTCGCCGAGCAGCGCCGCCAGCTCGTGCGGCCTGCTGACCATCGGCCAGTGGCCGGAGTCGATGTCGAGGTAGCTCAGGTCCTTGACCGCGGCCAGCTCGGGCAGGTCACCGGCCGCGACCCAGCCGCGCGCGTCGTCCGGCGAGAACTCTGGGCACACCAGGGTGACCGGCACGCCGTAGCGTCGTTCGTCGGCAAGCTGCACGGTGCCGCGCGCGACCCGCTCCGGAACGGGGACGGCAGCCGAGGCCAGCCGCTGCCGGGCCGCCTCGTCCAGGTCGGCACTGTCCGGGCCCTCGAACGGCTCCCAGCCGGGGAACGGCATCGCCCCGTCGACCATCGGGAAGAAGTCGGCATAGCTGGTTCCGGTCTGGTTCGGAAAGCCGCCGATCATCACCACCCGGGCCACCAGGTCGGGGCGCCGGTCGGCGGCCAGCCAGACCAGCGAGCAGGCCGCCGAATGGCCGACCAGCATCACCGGGTCGCCGGCCGCCTCGGCATCCAGCACGGCCAGCACCGCCTCGAGCTGGTCGGCCAGCCCGGCGTCGGCACGCCCGTCCCCCTGGCCCGGCAACCGCACCGCGACCGGTCGGTGGCCGGCTGACCGGAGCTGGTCGGCGACCCCGTTCCACACCGTCGAGCCGTCCAGCCAGAGACCGCCCACCAGCAGGATCGGGGTCTCGCGCCGTTCTGCCATCGCACTGCTCCTGTCTGTCGGTTTCGTGGCACGCCTGCCACGTTCCCTACGCTAGAGCCGGTACCGGACGATCTGCTTCCGGTAGTAAGGACGGACCCGATGCCCGACCCGAACGGCGACGCCAAGGCCAGTCCGACCGCGCGTGCCCTGCGGGCGCTGGAGCTGCTGCAGCTGCGGCCGCTGGTGCCGGCCGGCGAACTCGCCGCGCACCTCGGCGTCACCGAGCGGGCGGTCCGGCGCTACGTCGGCATTCTGCGCGAGGCCGGAATAGCGGTGGTCACCGAGCGCGGCCCGTACGGCGGGTACCGGCTGGATCGCGGGCGCCGCTCACCGGCGCTGGTGCTGAACTCGACCGAGGCGCTCGGTCTGGTGATGGCGGCGCTGGACGGCTCGCACGAGGTCGGCGACGTCGCGAACCCGGTCGGCGCGGCGCTGGGCAAGCTGGTCGGCTCGCTGCCGGGCTCCGCCGGCCGGACGGCGGCGTCGATGCGGGCGCACGTGCTGTCGGCGCCTGCCGGTCGCGCACCGCTCGACCCGGGCGTGGCGGCGGCCCTGGTCGGCGCGATCGACCGGCGGCGCCGGGTCCGGCTCGGCTACCGCACCGCGGCCGGCGCCCAGGCGTCCTTCGAGGTCGATCCGTGGGCCATCGTGGTGCGCTTCGGCCGCTGGTACCTGCTCTGCCTGGCGCACCCCGCCGAGGCGGTGCGGACGCTGCGGGTGGACCGGGTCGCCGACCTGACCGAACTGGACACCCCGTTCACCCCGCCGGCCGACCTGGATGCGGTGGCCCTGCTCGAACACCATCTCGGCAGCAGCTGGACCTATCCCACCCGGGTGGTGTTCGACGCGCCGGCCGAGGTGATCCGCCCGTTCGTGCCGGCCGCGATGGGCCGGCTCGAACCGCACGACGACGGCCTGCGCTGCGTCGTGATCGGCAGTACCGACAACCCGGAGATGTACGCCTGCGAGCGGCTGGCGGCGATCCCGTACCCGATGCGGGTGGAGGGCGGCGACGAGTTGCGCGACGCGGTCGCGGCACTTGCCCGCCGGATGGCGGCCGCCGCCGACCCCGACTGACCGGAACGGCTACAGCGCCCAGTCGATCGGCTCGCCGCCGTGCTGGGCCAGCAGTGCGTTGGCCCGGCTGAACGGCCGGGAACCGAAGAAGCCGCCGCTGGCCGACAGCGGGCTCGGGTGCACCGACTTCAGGCAGAACGCGTCGCCGCCCGTCGACTGTGACTGATTGAACGTTGGCACCGGCGCGTGTCGGTTACCAATTGCCGACCCGGTCGGCGCCCGAGAAATTTCTCTTCAGGGGCAAGGGGCGTCATCGATTACCTTCGGATCCACGACAAAATTCGATGGAAACTTTGTCTTGCTGTCTCGGTGAGAGCCGGAGAAATCAGCTCCGCGTATATTTGCTTTGGAGAGGTCAGCACCTGCCAGACAAGCCCCAAGAAAATGTGCGCCAGATGCGACAGCGTTCGAAAAGTCGACACCTGTCATGTCGGTTCCTATAAAGAAAGCTTCCTCCAGGTGCGCGGCACAATTCTGTCCGCTGATGTCAGCGAAGGTGGCATTAGGCATCACCGCATGATCGAAGTCGCTGAAACCAAATTGGGCGCCACCTAACCGAGCGGAGTCAAGATTCGCATCATTCATGAAAGAGTTCGACAAGTTCGTGTCCATCAGATTCAAGAATTTAGTCGATGGGCCGAGCCCCTTGAGCACTAGAATAGCGGCATCTATATCTGGCGCACGCACGCTCAGGTCGCCGAGACGTGTGTACTCGCGGATATTGATGACACGCTCCGAACATACCTTGGTATGGGCGTGGAACCGGATGTAGCTTGCGAGCACGTTTCGCACCCTTGTACGAGATACGTCATTGACTTCATAACCGAGTGCAAAGATTGCCGCAACTCTGACATCGATCGAACTGGAGGCAAGCTGCGTCTCGGTCGCGGAGAGGCGATCGGCCTTCTGGTCGTTCGCTTGATCCGCCTGTAATCGTTGTTGAAAATCCAATTGGCGCTGCTGAAGCGCGATCTGATTGCTGGTAACCGTTAGTTGGCGGAACCCGAGAAATGCGGTTACAGCGACGGCTAAACCCGCCGTCAACTGAATCACTGTCGAGCGGAGATTGTTCTCAGCAGTAAGTCGTTGTTCGAGCGTTAACGTAACTTGCTGTGACCCGAAGGACCGTCGTTCGATGATCGCGTGCGGAGCCATCGCGATGAGAAGGAGTGCGCCGAGAACCATCGCGACCCAGCAACCCAATTCGATGAGTGACTTGGACGCTCTCAACCAGTGTGGTGTCCGTGCGCCCAGCAATGTCCATAGGACGATATCCGCCAGCAAGAGGATGGACGACACAACACAGAATGTGATTCCGATGATCGTCGCGCGCACCCCACCAGCCCCTTCAGGTCTATTACCTTCCGTACTCCCGGCGACACCTCGCTGGTGTGCCGCCGCTACATCGCCGGATTTGTAGGTATTAGAACAGAACCTCTTCAGGTACGGCCGCTTTGGGACGCCTCGGCTGTTGCATGGCGTCGGCCTGACCAGCGGACACGCTATCCGCGAACGACTCGTCCGACCTCGATCGACCTACAGCGCCCAGTCGATCGGCTCGCCGCCATGCTGGGCCAGCAGCGCGTTGGCCCGGCTGAACGGCCGGGAGCCGAAGAAGCCGCCGCTGGCCGACAGCGGGCTCGGATGCACCGACTTCAGGCAGAACGCGTCGCCGAGCAGCGGCTCCAGCGACTGCGCCTGGCGTCCCCACAGGATCGCCACCAGCGGCTGGTCGCGCGCGGCCAGCGCCCGGACCGCCTGGTCGGTCACCCGCTCCCAGCCCTTGCCGGCGTGCGAGCCGGACTTGCCGGGCTGCACGGTCAGCACCCTGTTGAGCAGCAGCACGCCCTGCTTGGTCCACGGCGTCAGGTCACCGTTCGCCGGGATCGGCACCCCCAGGTCGTCGTGCAGCTCGCGGTAGATGTTCTGCAGCGAGCGCGGTACCGGCCGGACCTCCGGTGCCACCGAGAACGACAGGCCCACCGGATGCCCCGGGGTGGGGTACGGGTCCTGGCCGACGATCAGCACCCGGACGTCGTCGAAGGGTTGGGAGAAGGCGCGCAGCACGTTGGAGCCGGCCGGCAGGTAGGACCGGCCGGCGGCGAGCTCGGCCCGCAGGAAGTCCCCCATCGCCCGGATCTCGCCGGCCACCGGACGCAACGCCCGAGCCCAGCCGCTCTCGACGATCTCCTCCAGGGGGCGCGTGGTCATGGCCCACACGGTAGCTGTCTGCAGGGTCTGCGCCCGGTCGGCGGCACTAGGCTGGTGCCCGTCATGGGCAACTACACGATCACCACGCTCGGGGCGGCCACCGAGCTCCTCGATCTGCCCTTCGGCCAGCCGCTGGCGGACTGGAAGGACCCCCGGCTGGTGCAGGTGCCGCGCGGCATCTCCCGGCACGTGGTGCGTTTCGTCCGGGCCCACAACCAGATCTTCGCGATCAAGGAGGCCACCGAGCGCTACGTCACCCGCGAGCACCACCTGCTGCGGGAGCTCGCCGAGGCGTCGGTGCCGGTGGTCGAGGCGTTCGGCACCGTGCTGGACCGCAGCGACCACGACGGCCACCACCTGGACGGCCTGCTGATCACCAAGCACCTGCCGTACTCGCTGCCCTACCGGTCGCTGTTCACCGAGCGGTCGCTGCCGGACCTGCGCTCCCGGCTGCTCGACGCGCTGGCCCAGCTGTTCGTCCGACTGCACCTGACCGGCTTCTTCTGGGGCGACTGCTCGCTGTCCAACACCCTGTTCCGGCGCGACGCCGGCGCGCTCGCCGCCTACCTGGTGGACGCCGAGACCGGCGAGATGCACCCGCAGCTGTCCCGCGGCCAGCGGATGCACGACCTGGCCATCGCCACCGAGAACATCGCCGGCGAGCTGATGGACCTGCAGGCCGGCAACTACCTGTCCGCCGACGCCGACCCGGTCGAGATCGCCCAGAACCTGCAGCCGCGCTACGACCAGCTGTGGGCCGAGCTGACCGACGACCAGGTCTACCCGTCCGGCGAGAGCTACTTGATCGAGGAGCGGGTGCGGCGGTTGAACTCCCTCGGCTTCGACGTCTCCGAGATCGGCATCCGCACCGAGGACGCCGGTCGCAAGCTGCGCTTCGAGACCCACGTGGTCGAGCCCGGCCACCACCAGCGCCGGGTGTACGCGCTGACCGGACTGCGGGTGCAGGAGAACCAGGCACGGCTGATCCTGTCGGATCTGGCGCGGTTCCGGGCAAAATGGATCGAGGGTGTCGGCCACGACATCCCCGAGGACCTGGCGGCGCGGCGGTGGCTGGACGAGAAGTTCTACGGAGTGCTGTCCATGGTGCCGCCGGAGCTGCGCCGCAAGCTGCCGGACGCCGAGCTGTTCCACGAGATCTCCGAGCACCGGTGGCTGATGTCCGAGCGGTCCGGCATGGATGTCGGCCGGCAGGCAGCGGTGGCCGACTACGTCGCCACCGTGCTCGCGCAGTTGCCGGACGCCGGCGTCCGGATCCTGACCGATCCCATAACTGAGGAGCTTCCGGTGATCCGAGAATGACTGGTTCGTACACGGGCGAGGTCTCGGTCGGCGGTGCGGTCGACCTCCGCGAGCTGTCCGGGCTGAGCATCGCCAAGCTGGCCGTCGGGCCGATGTCCAACAACGCCTACCTGCTGCGCTGCCGGGCCACCGGGCAGGCGCTGCTGATCGACGCGGCGAACGAGCCGGACCGGTTGCTGGAGCTGGCCCGGCTGGGCGGCGAGACCGTGACCGCCGTGCTGACCACCCACCAGCACGCCGACCACTGGCAGGCGCTGGCCGCGGTGGTGGCCCAGACCGGCGCCCGGACGTTGGCCGGGGTGGACGACGCGGCCGGCATTCCGGTACCGACCGACCGGCGGCTGGAGCACGGCGACTGCGTGCACGTCGGCGACGCGGAGCTGTCGGTGATCGTGCTACGCGGCCACACTCCGGGCTCGGTGGCGCTGCACTACCGCGACCCGGACGGCTCGTCGCACCTGTTCACCGGCGACTCGCTGTTCCCCGGCGGGCCGGGCAGGACCATGAACCCGAAGGACTTCGGGTCGCTGATGGACGATCTGGAGACGCGCGTCTTCGACGTCTACGACGACGACACCTGGTTCTACCCGGGCCACGGCAACGACTCGACGCTCGGCGCCGAGCGGCCGCACCTCGGCGAGTGGCGGGCCCGCGGCTGGTGATCGGGCGGGCACAGCGGCGTGAAGCACGCAGGGAGCTGGTCGAACGGCAGTTCGGGGCGGACGCCGAGGCGGCCCTGAACCTCCTGGAACTGACCGAACTGGCCTGGCACGACTGCTACGGCGAGGTGACGTTCTCCGACGAGGTCCTCGACGATCTCCTGACGGTGGCGCGCGGGGACGTCCACCGGCTCATCGGGGCGGCGCACCTGGCCGTGACGGACTGGCGGGATCTGCGGGTGGCGGCTCGCGGCTGGTAGCGCGGCGCTAGGCGGGCCAGACGCAGAACTCGTGGCCGTCCGGGTCGGTGAGCACCACCCAGTCGGCCTGACCCTGGCCGATGTCGACCCGGCGCGCGCCGAGCGAGACGAGCCGCTCCACCTCGGCGAGCTGATCGCCGGCCGGCGCCAGGTCGAAATGCAGCCGGTACCTGCCGGTCTTCGGCTTCAGCGGCGGACCACCCCAGGTGATCTTCGGGCCGCCGTGCGGCGAGCGGATGGCGGTTTCCTGATCCTGGTTCCACACCAGCGGCCAGCCCAGCGCCTCGCTCCAGAAGTAGCCGACCTGCTGCGAGCCGTCGCAGGCCACCGCGCCGACGAACCCGCAGTCGGCGAGAAACCCGTTACCCGGCTCGATCACGCAGAACTCGTTGCCCTCCGGGTCGGCGAGCACCACGTGCGGCTCGTCCGGCGATTGGCCGACGTCGGCATGCCGGGCGCCCAGGTCCAGCGCCCTGTCCACCGTCCGCTGCTGGTCGTCCGGCGACGTGCTGGTCAGGTCGAAGTGCAGCTGGTTCTGCTCGGTCTTCTGCTGCCGCGTCGGCAGGAACCGGAGTCCGAAGCCGGTGTCGTCGCTCGGGGTCAGCGCGACGGCCCCGTAGCGATCGGCGCCGGGCTGCCAGCCCAGCAGGCCGGACCAGAAAAGGGCGAGCCGCGCCGGGTCGATCGCGTCGACGGACAGCGCCACCAGGCGAGCGGTCATCGACGGCTCACCAGCCCAGCTCGTGCAACCGGTCGTCGTCGATGCCGAAGTGGTGCCCCACCTCGTGGATCACGGTGCGGCGCACCTCCTCCACCACCTCTGCCTCGGTGCCGCAGATCGCAGAGATGGCCCGACGGTAGATGGTGATCTGGTCCGGCAGCGCGCCCGAGTACTGGCTGGTGCGCTCGGTCAGCGGGATCCCGCGGTAGAGCCCCAGCAGGCCCGGCGGTCCGCCGTCGTGCTCGACGACGACGGCCACGTTGCGCATCAGCCGGCCCAGCTTCGGCGGCAGCCCGTCCAGCGCCGCGCCGACCATCTCCTCGAAGCGCTCGGGATCGATCTCGACCATGCATCAAGTGTGACGAACGGATATGGGAATCGGCATGGAGACCGGCGCATAATCCGAGCATGGGGAACGAGGAGCAGGCACCCGACAGCACCACCGCCGAGCCGGATCCGCAGCGGTTCAAGCGGCTGCCCGAACGGGTGCGGTTGGAGGACACCGTCGCGACCCAGGACACCAGGGTCGCGCGAGATCCCGAGGACGGTCGCGACACCGACCGCGATTTCATGTTCCGGCACATGTCCTGACGTCTGCCGGCGCTAGGCCGACCATCGCTGGGCCGACCGCGACCGGAGCCACCGCACCAGTCCGCGCCCGCCGACGATCGCCAGGCCGAGCAGGGCACCGACCACCGTGGCCGGGATGCCGATCTCGACGGCGGCCGCCCAGGCGGTGGGAACATAGGCGAACAGCCCGATGACCAGGCCGGTCACCAGCCCCAGCGCGCCGCAGATCGCCGCGGTCCATCCCACGATGTCCGCGCTGCTGCGCGGCCGCGTCATGCCGGGGCCAGCCGTTCGTAGAGCGTGATCAGGTTGTGGTCCGGGTCCAGGATCGCGAACTCCCGGCTGCCCCACGGCTGGTCGGTCAGCGGCGCGTTGGGGTGGACGACGCCGAGCGACCGGCAGTGCCGGTACAGCTCGTCGATGCCGGTCACCTCGATCCGGCAGGACGCCGTGCCGGCCAGCTGCCGTTCGGCACCGGGCGCGCTGCCGTCGGCCACCCAGACCTGCACCTGCACCCCGTCGCGCACCAGGAACCCGATGCCGCGACCCTGGTACTCGATCTCGGTCATGCCCAGCGCCCCGGTCAGGAACTCGACCGCCCGCCGCTCGTCGGACACCGGCAGCGCCGGCACCGCGGCCAGCAACCTCGACTCCGCCATCCGGCCCTCCCCCGTCGCGATGCCCGGGCACCATTGTCAGCTAGAAAGCTCATCCGGTGCAGCGACCCGGGTCGACTGGCCGACGGACCGGCCATTACGTACTGTCACTTTCCAGTAATAGCACCCTAATGAGACAACCCGCGGGGAGTGCCATGCACGCGTTCCGGACCGCTTCCCTGGTAGCCGCCCTGGTCGGCGCACTGGTCGTCCAGCCGGCGGGCGGTGCGGTCGGTGCGACACCGGCCGCGGGCAGTTCGGTGACCGGTGCCGTCTCGCCGAACTGCAACACGATCGCGCCGCAGTCGGTGACCGCCACCGTCGCCTCAGCCCAGGTCGAGGCCACCTTCAACGACCCCGTCGCCCATGGCGGTCAGGATCTCGCCCAGCTCAACGAGCTGATCCGGCTGATCAACTGCACCCCCGGCGGCGCGACCATCCGGATGGCGATATACAGCATCACCGCCAACACCGTCTACCGGGCGATCGCCGACGCGGTCGGCCGTGGCGTGCTGGTGCAGGTGGTGCACAACGGCGAGGACAAGAACTCCGGCGACACGAGCCCGACCGACCTGGCCACCCTGCTCGGTACCAACCACCACTGGTGCGACCACGGCTCGGCTGGCCTCGCCTACGGCGGCGGTTGCCTGTCCAACGATCCGAGCAGCCTGATGCACGCGAAGTACCTGCTGTTCAGCCAGACCGAGGACCTGGCCGGGGTGATGCAGGCCAACGTCACGTGGTTCGGCTCCCCCAACGAGACCTACGCCTCCGGGGCGAACCTGTTCAACAACAGCGTGACGGTGTACGGCGACGCCACCCTGTACAACGCCTTCAGGACCTACGTGTGGACGCCGATGTGGCAGGAGAACAGCTACTCCGGCAACGACTTCTACGATGCCTCCACCCCGCGCGGATACTTCAGCTCGGGCTATTCCGGAGTGACCGGCTACGTCTCACCGCAGCAGCAGACCGACCTGGTGGTGGACCGGCTCAGTTACGTCAACCCGAACTCGTCCTGCCAGCTCCGGGTCATGGAAGCCACCATCCACGACACCCGCTCGGCGGTGGTCAACGAGCTGGTCAGCCTGCACAAGGGCGGCTGCAAGGTCTACGTCACGGTCGGCAGCATCGATGCCGGCGTGCTGAAGACCCTGGTGAACAGCGGCATCGCGGTGCACTCGGCACCGGTGCACGACAAGCTGATCGTGTTCTACGGCAGCTATGCCGACGTGACGACCAACCGGTACACGATCTTCACCGGCTCGCACAACCTCACCCAGAGCGCGCTGAGCATCAATGACGAGTTGCTGGTCAAGATCCAGGGCGTGCCGCAGGTGCTGTACCAAGCCTTCTACAACCACTTCGGCGAGGCCTACAGCACCGGCACGGTGTGTACCGCCACCTCCTGCCCGTCCCAGGGCGGCGCGGAGTAGCACATCTGGAATGGACAGTGCCGCCGGCCGAGGAACTCAGCCGGCGGCACCGTATGGCACGCTCGCACGCGAATGCCTGGGAGACCTACTTCTTGCGGGCCACCACCGACACCAGGGTCTGGCCCCCGCACTGCTCGACCTCGCGGATCGCCCACCGGCCGTCGTAGTCGGCCGACGACCAGTCCGACTCGGCGTCGCGCGGCTCGGTCTCACCGTTCTTCGGCGTGAAGCCCTTGGCCGGCAGGTCGGCCTGCAACCCGGACAGCACGTCCTTGAAGGCAGTGGCCGTCACGCCCTGCACCACCAGGCCGCTGCTGCCGCGATCCTCGGCCGAGGTGATCACCAGACCCTTGGGCAGCGGGAACGCTGCCGGAAAACCTGCCGGTGCCGGCACCGCCGAGGCGGCTGAGGCACAGGGCGCCGCACTGGCCGACGCCTGCAGGGCCTTCTGGTCCTTCTCCTTGGCCTTTTCAGCCTCGCTCTCGCAACCGGCGACCAGGATCAGGGCCGTCGCGGCCGCGACGGCCCTGCCCAGCAAGCTCACTTGACGGTCACCGAGGTGGTGCGACGGTTGTCCGCCTCGTTGGACTCGGCCAACGCGTTCGACGGGTCGGCCAGTGCCTGCACCGTCTGGCTGCCCTTGATGCCCTTGGTGTTCCAGGCCGCGGTGACCGTCTTGGACTGCCCGGCGGCCAGCGTCACCGGCGCCGAGGTGCTAAGCACCTTGCCGTTGACGGCGAACTGCACCGGGGTGGTCAGCGAGGACTTGCCGAGGTTGGTCACCGTGGCGGTGATCGACGAGGCCCCGTTGTTGGCCACCGAGGTGGTCAGGTTGGAGACCGCGACGTTGGGCAGCGGGTCGTTCGCCGCGAACAGCGTCAACCCGGCGTACTGGCGGGCGATGGTGGCGTAGGCGTCAAAGTTGTTGACGCCGCTGGTCACGCAACTGCCGGTGCAGCCGTCGGCGTAGCCGACCTCGACCCGGCCCTGCTTGTCGACGGTGGAACCGATGAAGTCGAGCAGGTTCCGGTCGTTTCCGCAGGTGGTGCCGCCGGTGCAGATCGAGCCGATCTGGACCGGGTCGGTCGGGGTGTCGTCCACCGTGGTCCAGCTGGCCCCACCGTCATAGGTGAAGGCGGTGTAGAGGTGCCAGACACCGTGGAAGTTCGCGGCGTCCTGGTAGTTGCCGGCGGTGGTGGTGCCGATGAAGCTGACCGCCGCGCGGTTGTCGTCGCCGGCCACCGCGGTCGGGAAGACCACGTTCTTGATGCCGGCGGCCGCGCCCACGTTGTAGTCGTTGACCCAGGTGGCGCCCTTGTCGTGGCTGACCGCCACGTGCTGGGTGCCGTCGCCGTTGGCGTAGCCGAGGTAGACCGTGCCGTTGGCGCCGATGCTCACGGCCGGGTCGCTGTCACCCGGGATGCTGTTCGGGACCGTGCGCACCGTCCAGGTCTTGCCGTTGTCGGACGACACCGTCACGCCCTGCTTGCCGTTGCAGCTCTTGTTCGGCAGGTAGGCGGTGCCGTCCGGGGCCAGCATGATGTGGCCGTGCAGGCCGCCGCAGTCGAGCAGGCTGTAGACCGGCACGCCGGCGCCGAAGGTGGTGCCGCCGTCGCGGGACAGCGCGCAGAACGCGGTGGCGATGTCCTGGCTGCAGTAGTAGACCGCCCGCGGGTAGAGGTTCGCCGCGTTCAGCGGGTCACCGGCCACGAAGTTGCCGCCACCCAGGGTCTGGTGGTCCACGCCGGACGGGATGCCACCACCGGTGCTCGGGTTCCAGGTGGCGCCCTCGTTGTCGGTGTAGCAGGTCAGCGAGTTCGCCCCGGACAGCTGGGACTCGAAGGTGCGTCCGGTCGTCGAGTCGGTGTAGAGGATCGGGTCCAGCGACTGGGTGGAGCCCACCAGGCAGCCGTTGGTGGCCTTGGCCGACACGTCGCTCCAAGACGCGGCCGGCGGGGTCACCGCGTCGTTGAAGGTGACCTTGTAGGTCGACAGGTATGCCTGGTAGAAGCTCGAGCCGGTCTTCCAGCTGTTGCCGATAGACGGCTCACCGGCGTTGTGGGCGTCCGGCAGCGATGCGGGCGCGCCGTAGTTGGCCATCGACGGCGGAGTGGCCGATCCCGGCGGGGCGCTGTCGGGCGCCTTGGCGACCATGCTGGCGGTGGCCGAGTAGCTCTGGCCGAGCGGGTTGAACGGCACCACCCGCACCGTGTAGGTGCCACTGGTCGGCGGCACCACCAGGGTCTCCGGGTCCGCCGAGGACGCCGCGGTGTCGACCACGGCACCGGCCGAATTCAGCAGGTAGACGTCGAAGTCGGCGGCGGTGTTGGGCCAGCCGACCGAGATCTTGAGGTTGTTGGTGTCGCCGTAGCCGGCCGGCGTGGACACCGTGAGGGCGTAGTCGTCGCAGGACTGCGGCACCGTGCACGTCGGGTCACCGGCCTGCGCGGTGACGTTCGGAGCGACGAACGGGCCGCCGGTCCAGGTCTTGGCACCGCTGGTGTCGGTGACGGTGCCGGCGGCGGGGGTGGCTCCGGAGGCGGCGACCATTCCGGAGATGGCAAGTGCTGCGGAGGCGGCGACGGCAACTACGGCAAGCCGGCGGCGCGCGGACGGGGTCTGCATGCCTGGGTAACGACTCATACCCCTACACGTTACGGATTTGCTGTGAGATGGCCGTATGCCACCGGTCAGTGGTGGCATACGCTCCGTAGTTATCCGGACGACCCGCCCGGTTTGCCGGAAAGGGCCATCCAGGCCGTCGGCCGATCGGCCCCGGCGTGGGTCAGCCGAGGCCGGGCAGCGCGAACGGAAGGGTGAGGCCGTCGTGCGCGTGGGCGCACCGGCAGTCGCCCTGCTCCCCCAGCTCGGGCACCGTCGCCAGCACCAGCTCGCGCAGCCGCTCGATGTTCGCGGCGAACACCCTGAACACCTCGTCCTGCGCCACCGCGCTGCCCTCGTCGACGCCGGCGTCAAGATCGGTGACCAGGGCCAGCGAGGTGTAACACATGGCCAGTTCCCGGGCCAGCACCGCCTCGGGCATGCCGGTCATGTTGATCAGGTCCCAGCCCTGGTCGGCGTAGTGCCGGGACTCCGCGCGGGTGGCGAACCTGGGCCCGTCGATGACGACCATGGTCGCGCCGTCGGTCACCGGCTGGTCGAGCCGGGCTGCGGTCTTGAGCACTGCGGTCCGGCCGTCCGGGCAATACGGGTCGGCGAAGGCCACGTGCACCGCGCCGGTGTCGAAGAACGTCGCGACCCGGCCGGTGGTGCGGTCGACCACCTGGTCGGGCAGCGCGAAGGTGCCGGGCCCGAGCGCCGGACGCAGTGAGCCGACCGCGCACGGGCCGAGCACCTGGCGCACCCCGAGCGACCGCAGCGCCCACAGGTTGGCGCGGTAGTTGATGACGTGGGCGGGGTGCCGGTGGTCGCGGCCGTGCCGGGGCAGAAAGACCACCTCCCGGCCACCGACCTCGCCCCGGACCAACTCGCCGGACGGCGGACCGTACGGGGTCTCGACGCTGACCTGCTCGGCGTCGGTCAGCAGCGAGTACAGCCCGCTGCCGCCGATCACGCCGACCGGTGCACTGGCCTCCATCGCGACTTCTCCTCTTCTTCGGTGCTGGCAGCCGGCCGCGGGCGCGGCCGGTCTGGGTGTTCTGGAATGCCCGTGAGGTTCAGGACACCTCGGGCGGCACCGGACGCCCGGCAGGGGTGGTCGGGTCGCCGAGTTCGGTGAGGTCGGCGACCACCGGGTGGTCCCCGAAGTCGGTCGGGCAGCCGGGCCGGCGCACCCCGACGGCCTGCCAGCCGGCGGCCCGCGCTGAGTCCAGCTCGGCGCGGCTGTCGGTCAGGAACAGGATGTCGCCGGGTGCGGTGCCGATGGCTCTGGCGATCCGGGCGTAGGACTGCGACTCCCGTTTCGGGCCGCCGGTGACGGTGTCGAAGTAACCGGCCAGCAGGCCGGAGAGATCGCCCTGGTCGTTGCGGGCGAACCACAGTCGCTGGGCGAGCTCGGAGCCGGAGGAGTAGATCCAGCAGCCGATGCCGCGCCGCTGCCAGCCCGCCAGCGCGGGCGGCACGTCCGGATACACCTGACCGGACAGCACGCCGTCGGCGAAACCCTGTTCCCAGATCAGCCCGTGCAGGGTCTTGAGCGGGCTGTGCTTGGCGTTCTGTTCGTGCCAGGCCAGCAGCACCCGCACCACCTCGTCGAGCGCCAGGTCGCCGCCGTGCATCGCGCGCACCCCGGCCACCACCTCCGGCGCCCGGCCGTCGGAGATCCAGCTGGGGATCCGGTAACGGGCGTAGGGGAACAGCACGTCGTGCACGGCCGCCAGCGGGCTGACGGTGCCTTCGATGTCGAGGACGACGGCTCCGGTCACGAGCTCGCGGCCGGGGCGAGCAACTCGTCGAGGGTCGGCATGCCCGACGAGATCGGGTCGCCGGTGAAGCCCGCCACCCAGCCGTCTGCCTCTTGGAAGAACCGGATGGCGCAGAACCGTGGCCGGCTGCCCATGTCGAACCAGTGCGTGGTGCCGGCGGGTACCGACATCAGGTCGCCCTCGGTGCAGACCACCGCGTACACCTTGTCGCCCAGGTGCAGGTAGAAGCAGCCCGCCCCCTCGACGAAGAACCGGACCTCGTCCTCGTCGTGGGTGTGCTCTTCGAGGAACTTCGTCCGGGCCCCGACCGCCTTCGCCGGCCATTCCGGGTCGGCGTCGTCCGGCACCAGCCGCACCACGTCCACGATCGGGAACGGGCCTTCGGCCGAGACCCGGGCCACCTCGGCGGCGTAGGCGGCAAGCACCTCGTCCTGGCCGGCGTCGGTGGCCAGCGGCACGGTCGCCCAGCGCTCCAGGCTGATGCCGTGCGGGGCGAGCTCGGCGGCGATCTCGGCGATGTCCTCGGTGCGCAGCAGCACGGTCGCCGCGTCGCCGGCCGGCATGACCTGGAGCAGCGTCATGGTGTTTCTCCTTATCTCAGCGGCCGATTACGGCCGGTCGACCAGCCACGTCAGCCGGCACATCTCTTCCAGGCACTCCATCCGGTTGCGTGCCACGTCCAGGGTCGGGCCCCAGGTGGTCGCGCCGTGGTTGCCGATGAGCATCACCGGCGGTGCGTCCGCGGCGAGCCGGTCCGCGACGTCGGCGGCGATCGCCGGCACGTGCGCGTGGTTGTCGAACACGGGCACGACCAGCTTCGACGGGTCCGCCAGCCCGAGGCCCTTGAGGATCTCGAGGTCCGCGAACTCCACCGTCGCCGCACCACGGCGGGCGGCCCGGATCGCGGCGGTGGTGGCGTACGGCGGGTGGGCGTGCACCACCGCCCCGCAGTCGTCGGCCAGCCGGTACAGCGCGGCGTGGATGGTGGTCTCGGCCGACGGGCGCGGCGAGCCCGGGTAGACCGGCTGGGCGTCGGCAATGCCGACCTCGACCACGTCGCCGGCGGTCAGCGAGCCCTTGCTGACCCCGCTCGCGGTGATCAGCGCGGTGCTGCCGCCGGCCAGGCGCACCGACAGGTTGCCCGCGGTGCCCTCCAGCCAGCCGCGCGCGTAGAGCCCCGCCGCCATCTCCGCCAGCGCCCGGCCCTCGGTCGCCGCGGTGGTCATGCGACCCGCTCTCGCACCGCCGCGGGGCGGAACAGTCCGGCCTCGGTGACCACGGCGGTCACCAGGTCGGCCGGGGTGACGTCGAAGGCGGGGTTGAAGGCCGCGGTCCCGTGCGGGGCGACCGCCACCCCGGCGTAGCAGGTGACCTCGCTGGCGGCCCGCTCCTCGATGACGATGTCGGCACCCCGGGGCAGCGCCCGGTCCAGGGTGGACTCGGGCGCGACCACGACGAACGGCACGCCGGCCCGGGCCGCGGCCAGCGCCAGCGGGTAGGTGCCGATCTTGTTGGCGACATCGCCGTTGGCGCACACCCGGTCCGCCCCGACCAGCACGCAGTCCACCATCCCGGCGGCGAGCGCGGAGGCGCCGGCCGAGTCGACCAGCATCCGGTGCGGAATGCCGGCCTCGGCCAGCTCCCACGCGGTCAACCGAGCCCCCTGCAGCAGCGGCCTGGTCTCGCCGAACAGCACCTCGGCGACCCCGCCGCCGTCGGCAGCCAGCACCCGGATGGCACCCAGCGCGGTACCCCAGCCCACCGTGGCCAGCCGTCCGGTGTTGCAGTGGGTCAGCAACCGCAACGGCCCCGGCCCGCAGAGCTCGCGCACGAACCCGGCGGCGTGGTCGGCGGCCGCGCGGTTGCGCTGCTCGTCCTCGGTGAGGATGGTGAGCGCCTCGGCGAGCACCGCCTCGGCGCCGCCGCCGAGGCTGCCCAGCACCCGGTTCACCGCCCAGGCCAGGTTCACCGCCGTCGGTCGGGCCTCGGCGATCCGGTGCGCCTCGGCACGCACCGCGGACTCGTCGCACACCCCGTCCCGGGTGTGCGACCGCGCCGACTGCGCCACCGCCAGCGCGCCGGCGACCCCGATGGCCGGGGCGCCGCGGATCGCCAGCCGCTGGATGGCGTCGATCACCTCGTCCACCGTCGCCAGCCGCAGCTCGCGATAGGAATGCGGCAGCGCGCACTGGTCGACCGCGCCGATGATCCCGTCCTGCCAGGTGATCGAACGCGTCATGCCTCCAGCCTCGCGATCGGTCGTGCCCGGTGCATCTCTTCCCGTGTCAACCACGGGCGTCGACAATGGCAGCGGCGATGGCGTCAGCCAGGCCCTCGAGCTGGAAGCCACGGTCGCCGACGTAGATCCGCAGGAAGTTGGGCTCGTCGTCGATGGCCGGGACGAACCTGCGTTCGACCTCGCTGGTGGTGACGACCTGCGCCCAGACCCGGGGAACCGAGTAGCCGAAGCTGACCCCCTTGGTGACCTGCACGCCCGACTGCTGCGAGTGAGCGATGACCCGGTCGACCACGGCGTCCAGGTGCTGCCAGTCGTTGCGGTCCCGGTCGCGGTAGAGGAAGGTCACGATGCCGCTGCCGTAGGGCAGCGACCGCGCGAGCTGCGCCTCCGGATGGTGCGGCAGCGCAGGGTGGTGTACCTCACCCGCGGCGGTGATCCGGGGGTCGGCGTTCAGCAGCTCGGCCAGCCGTTCGGCGTTGGCCCAGATCCGCCGCATCCGCCGTTCGTGCAGGCCGGGCTGGTATCTCGGGAACAGCTCGGCGTTGTGCCGGGCCAGCACCGCACCGGAGTTGCGGCGCAGCATGTCGAACCGCTCGGCCAGCGCCACCGGGAACACCACCAGGCCGGCCAGCGCGAAGTCCATGCCGAGTTGCAGGTACTTGGTGCAGCTCTCGTAGTAGAGGATCTCGATGCGGGCGTCGCTGGCGAGCAGTTCCGGCGGCAGCGACGCGGCGACCATGGTGCCGTCGACCACCACGGTGATCCGGCCGGTCACCACCTCCCGCAGTCGCCGGAGCAGCTCGGGCAGGTCGAACATCCGCTGCCGCACGTTGTTCGCGAGCGGGTCGACGAACACCACTCTGGGCCGCAACCGGACCACGTCGTCGACGATGTCTTCCACCGCATAGCCACTGGCCCGCTCGGTGCGCACGTGCGGCAGCGCGTCGAGCTGCTGGGTGACCTCGTAGTAGATGTAGGGCGCGACCAGGATGCGGTCGCCCGCGGTCAGCCGGTCGCGCAGCAGGAACGCCTCCACCAGGCTGAATGCCGACATGCCCGAGGCGGTGACGCCGATGCCGTACTCGTCGGCGGACAGGCCGAGCAGTTCCAGCAGCTGTCGCTCGACCCGGACCACCGACGGATGCATGCCGTTGCGGTCGTAGTTCATGGTGGGCCAGGCCTCGGTCTGGGTGCCGAAGAACTGCACCCGGTGCGACTGGGCGTAGGACTTGGCCGCCCACTCCAGGCAGTTGCGGACGTAGGCCAGGGTGGCCTGGCCGAACCGCAGCACCGCCTCGGCGGCACTCAGCTCGGCCGCACCGTCCGGGCTGTGCGCCAGTCCTTCCGACGACAGCTCGGCGGCCGAGCGCTGCGCCCGGACCAACCGCAGGGTGGCCTGCCGGGCGGACGTGGTCAGGTGCGCGAGCACCGGTTCGTCCATGTGCAGCCCGGTGCCGGCGCAGTACTCCCCGTACGCCTCGATCTCGCGCTGCACCGCGTTCAGCTCGTGCACGCAGGTGTCGAACAGCGTGCCCAGGTCGCCGATCTGGGCCGCGACGACGTCCTCGATCGCCTCCGGCCCGTCGGTGCGCCAGCCGGCGACGGCAAGCGATGCGGATTCTGCTGCTTCAGTCATGGTGCTCCGGTGTCCTGCGGCATGGTCAACATCTGCATCAGGATGTGTGCTCGGCCGCCGATCGCCATCTCCGCACGTGCGGACCGCGACCGGCGGCCACGGGCCCGGCGCGATCTGCCGGCGGACCCGGGAAAACGGCTGGCCGGCCGGCACTAGCCTGGAAGCTCTATGTCCACACCGTCATCGCCCGAGCAGTCCGGACCGGCTCAGCAGTCCGGACCGGCTCAGCAGTCCGGCGCGCCCGGGCAGTCCGGTGCGGCCGGGCCGTCCCGGCGCTCCCGGCCCGGTAACCGGCGCCGGCCGCGTCGCGCACCGGTCGCCCCGGGGCAGCCGGCGTCCGGACAGTCGACATCGGGACAGTCGGCATCGGGCCGGCCGGATTCGGGGCAGCGCGCCGAACTCGGCCGCCGGATCGCCGAGCTGGGCCTGCGCGAATCCGCCCGGCTGAGCCGGCGGCTGCAGCAGGCCGGCAGCGACCCGGCCCGGCTGGCCGCACTGGCGAGCGAGCTGGGCACCGCCGAGCAGCGGCTGGCCAATCGCCGGGCGGCGGTGCCGGCGATCACCTACCCGGCAGAGTTGCCGGTCAGCCAGCGCCGCGACGACCTGCTGAAAGCCATCGCCGAGCACCAGGTGGTGGTGGTGGCCGGCGAGACCGGGTCGGGCAAGACCACCCAGTTGCCCAAGCTGTGCCTGGAGCTGGGCCGCGGGGTGAAGGGGATGATCGGCCACACCCAGCCGCGCCGGATCGCCGCCCGCGCGGTGGCCGAGCGGCTTGCCGACGAACTCGGCACCGAGGTGGGCGCGGCGGTCGGCTTCGCGGTCCGGTTCACCGACCGGGTCTCCGACACCAGCCTGATCAAGTTGATGACCGACGGCATCCTGCTCGCCGAGATCCAGCGCGACCGGCTGCTGCGCGGCTACGACACGATCATCCTGGACGAGGCGCACGAGCGAAGCCTCAACATCGACTTCCTGCTCGGCTACCTCAAGCAGCTGCTGCCGCGGCGGCCGGACCTGAAGCTGATCATCACCTCGGCGACCATCGACCCGCAGCGTTTCGCCGAGTACTTCGACTCCTGCCCGGTGCTGGAGGTGTCCGGGCGCAGCTACCCGGTCGAGATCCGGTACCGGCCGATCACCGACCCGGACGAGGAAGGCAGCGCGGCCGAGGCAGAGGACCGTGACCAGGTCAGCGCGATCTGCGACGCGCTCACCGAGCTCGGCCGGGAACCGGCCGGCGACGTGCTGGTGTTCCTGTCCGGCGAGCGCGAGATCCGCGACACCGCCGAGGCGGTCAGCGCGCTGAAGCTGCCCGACACCGAGGTGCTGCCGCTGTATGCCCGGCTCTCGGCGGCCGAGCAGCACCGGGTGTTCACCGGCCACCGCGGCCGACGGGTGGTGCTGGCCACCAACGTCGCCGAGACCTCGCTGACCGTGCCCGGCATCAAGTACGTGGTGGACGCCGGCACCGCCCGGATCTCTCGCTACAGCCAGCGGACCAAGGTGCAGCTGCTGCCCATCGAGCCGGTCTCGCGGGCCTCGGCCACCCAGCGGGCCGGCCGGTGCGGGCGTACCTCGGAGGGCATCTGCATCCGGCTGTACTCGGAGGAGGACTTCGAGTCCCGGCCGCAGTTCACCGATCCGGAGATCCTGCGCACCAACCTGGCCTCGGTGATCCTGCAGATGGCCGCCCTCGATCTCGGGCCGGTCGCCGAGTTCGGCTTTCTGGACCCGCCGGATGCCCGCCAGGTGGCCGACGGCCTGGCGTTGCTCACCGAACTCGGTGCGCTGCAGGAGGCCCGCGCGTCCGGCTCCCCGGCCCTCACCGAGCTGGGCCGGCGGATCGCCCAGTTGCCGGTGGACCCCCGGCTGGCCCGGATGATCCTCGAGGCCGACCGGCGCGGCTGCGTGCGGGACGTGCTGGTGCTGGCCGCGGCGCTGTCCATCCAGGACCCGCGGGAGCGGCCGGTCGAGCATCAGCAGGCTGCCGACGCCCAGCACGCCCGGTTCGCCGACCCGACGTCGGACTTCGCCGGTTACCTCAACCTCTGGCGGCACGTCCGCGAGCAGCAGGAACAGCTGTCGTCCAGCCAGTTCCGCCGGATGTGCCGCACCGAGTACCTGTCCTATCTGAGGATCCGGGAGTGGCAGGACCTGTACGGGCAGCTGCGCCAGATCGTCAAGACCATGGGTGTCCGGATCGGTGACCAGCCGGCCGACCCCGAGCAGGTGCACCGCAGCCTGCTGTCGGGGTTGCTGTCCCAGATCGGCCTGAAGGACACCACCCGCCGGGACTACCTGGGCGCCCGCAACGCCCGGTTCGCGATCTTCCCGGGATCGGCACTGTTCAAGAAGCAGCCGACCTACCTGATGGCCGCCGAGCTGGTGGAGACCTCCCGGCTGTGGGCCCGGGTCACCGCCGGCATCCAGCCCGAGTGGGCCGAGGAGCTGGCCCCGCACCTGGTCCGCCGGACCTACAGCGAGCCGCACTGGGAACGCAACCGGGCCGCGGTGGTGGCCTACGAACGGGTCACCCTGTACGGGGTGCCGCTGGTGCTGGCACGCAAGGTGAACTACGCCGGCATCGACGCGCGGCTGTCGCGCGAGCTGTTCATCCGGCACGCACTGGTCGAGGGCGACTGGCAGACCCGGCACCACTTCTTCGCCGCCAACCGGGCGCTGGTGGCCGAGGTGCAGGACCTGGAGAACCGGGCCCGGCGGCGTGACCTGCTGATCGACGACGAGTCGGTGTTCGCCTTCTACGACAAGCGGATTCCGGATTCGGTGGTCTCCGGCCGGCACTTCGACGCCTGGTGGAAGAAGGCTCGCCGCCAGCAGCCGGACCTGCTCGACCTGTCCACCAACCAGCTGGTGCGGCCCGGTGCGGAGTCCATCTCGGCCGAGCAGTTCCCGGACCGCTGGACGGCCGGCGACTTCGAGCTCGAGCTGACCTACCGCTTCGAACCGGGCGCGGACGCCGACGGGGTGACCGTCGACATCCCGCTGCCGGTGCTCAACGAGGCCACCACGGCCGGCCTGGACTGGCAGGTGCCCGGACTGCGCACCGAGCTGGTGACCGCACTGCTGCGCACCCTGCCCAAGCAGCTGCGCCGGTCGGTGGTGCCGGTGCCGGACACCGCGGCGGCGCTGGTGGCCGCGCTGGGTTCCGAGCTCGGCACCTCGACCGCCCGGTTGGCTGATTCATTCCTTAGGGCGATGAGCGCCGAGCTGCGCTCGCTGCGCGGCGTGGACATCCCCGAGGACGCCTGGGATCTGGACCGGTTGCCGGCCCACCTGCGCCCGACCTACCGGGTGCTCGACGAGCGCGGCACGGTGCTCGGCACCGGCAAGGAGCTGGCCGAGCTGCAGGCCCGGTTCGCTCCGGCGGTCACCGCGACCCTGCAGAGCGTGACCGCGGACCTGGCCCGCGACCGGCTGGCCGACTGGGACGTCGAGTCGCTGCCCCGCACCGTCCGCCGCGAGGTGGCCGGCTACCCGGTGACCGGCTACCCGTCGCTGGTCGCCGAGAACGGGGTGGTGGCGATCCGGGTGCTGGACTCGGCCGCCAAGCAGCGGCGCCAGATGGCGGTCGGCACCCGGCAGCTGCTGGTCAACACCATCGCCTCGCCGGTCAAGCAGCTGATCCGCGGGCTGAGCCTGCCGCAGCGGCTCACCCTGAGCCGGGCACCGCACGGCTCCCCCGGCGCGCTGCTGGCCGACTGCGTGGCAGCCGCGGTGGACCAACTGCTGGCGGCCAACGGCGGGCCGCGCTGGGACCGGGCCGGCTTCACCGAACTGCGCGCCCGGGTCGCCGCCGGGTTGCCCGCCGCCGCGGCCGGCATCGTGGCGTCGGTGGAGAAGGTGATGGCCGCGCTGCAGGAGGTGGAGACAGCTCTGGATGCCGCCTCCGCTGCCCCGTTGGCGCCGGTGGTCGCCGACGTGCGCGCCCAGCTGGCCGGCCTGGTCTATCCGGGGTTCGTCACCGACACCGGCGCCGACCGGCTGCCGCAGCTGCCCCGCTACCTGCGCGCGATGGCCCAGCGACTCGCCGACGCGCCGGGCAACCTGGCCCGCGACCGGGACCGGCAGGCCCAGGTCGAGGTGGCACTGGCCGATCTCGCCGAGCTGCGCGCCAAGCTGGGTGAGGATGTCGCCGGGGCCGGCCTGGCGGAACTGCGCTGGATGGTCGAGGAACTGCGGGTCGGCCTGTTCGCCCAGCGGCTGGGCACCGCGCATCCGGTGTCGGTGCCGCGCATCCAGAAGGCGATGGACGCGTTGGAGGAGGCAGTGGAATCGGCCGGCTCGCCGGCGTCAGCGGGGGTTCTCTGACTCGACCGCCTCGACCATGCCGTGGTAGTACCGGCCGCGGAAGAACACCAGCGGCTCGGTGATCTCCCAGTGCACGTTCATCCGCTCGATCTCGGCGATCACCACCGAGTGGTCACCGGCGAGCACCTCGCTGCGGACGCTGCACTCCAGCCAGCCCAGCGCATCGTGCAGCAGCGGCGCGCCGTTCTCGCCCACCGACCAGGACTCGTCGCCGAACCGGTCGGCCACCCGGGTGGCGAACTTGCGGCTCAACGCCTCCTGACCCGCCGACAGCACGTTGATCGCGATGTTGCCGACCTCGCGCAGGATCGGCCAGGTGGAGGACGAGGTGGCCGGGCAGAACAGCACCAGCGGCGGGTGCAACGACAGCGAGGTGAAGGAGTTCATCGACATGCCCACCGGGCCGTGGTCGGCGTGCCCGGTGATCACCGCCACGCCGGTCGGGTAGTGCCCCAGCACGTGCCGGAACAGGTCGGCGTCCGGACCGCGCAGGTCGGGCCGGAAGGCGGCCGCCAGATCCTCACTCACGAAGCCAGCCTAGCCACGCCGGCGCCGTCGGAGATATCTCGAACGTGCCTGCTTGGCCGCCCGGCCGGCGGTTGCGCGGGATCGGGTCCGGCTGCTGCATAGGGTGTGTCTGCACCCGTTCCGCCCTCCAGCACGCCGATGGGACCCGCCCAGTGGACCTGACCGACGCGATCCGCAGCCGCCGCAGCACGGCCCCGGTCACCGACGCCGCCCCGACCGACGCCCAGCTGTACTCCTACCTGGCGCTGGCCGCGCACAGCCCCGACCACGCCGGCCTGCGGCCCTGGCGGCTGGTGGCACTGCGCGGCAGCGACCGGGACCGGCTGGGCGCGGCGCTGGCGGACGGTTTCGGCGACCCGCCGGGCAGCCCCGCGGCGGCGAAGGCGGCGTCCCGGCCGCTGCGGGCGCCGCTGCTGATCAGCATCATCGGCTGCCCGGTGGACCACCCGAAGGTGCCGGCCTGGGAACAAATAGCCGCCGTCGGCGCCCTGGTGGCCACCCTGGAACTGGTGCTGTTCGACGCCGGCTGGACGGCCATGTGGCGCACCGGACCCGGGGTCGAACTCGCCGGCGTGCGGCAGCTGCTCGGGGTCGGCGAGCACGAGCAACTGCTGGGCTGGCTCTATGTCGGCGGCCGCACCGACGACCGGGCCGGCGGCCCCGACGAGCGTCCGGACCCGGACGTCTCGGGCAAGATCAGTTCGCTGCCCTGAGCCGTCCGGAACCCAGCGTCGGCGACGCCCGGCCGGCCGGCCAGCGGGCCCGGCGCCGGTGTCCGGGCCGGGCGATACGGTGAGGGCGCACGAGCGGCGACGAAGGGGTCTTCTCAGATGGCGCACTATCGCAGCGTGGGGGCGGTACCGCCCAAGCGGCACACCCAGCACCGGGACGCCGAGGGAAAGCTGTACTTCGAGGAGCTGATGGGCGAGGAAGGCTTCTCCTCGGACTCCTCGCTGCTCTACCACCGCTTCATCCCGTCGGCCATCACCGAGGCGAGCGAGTGGCAACTGCCCGACCAGACCCGGCTGCCGAACCGGCCGCTGATGCCGCGGCACCTGGTGCTGCCGGCGCTGTTCGACGACGAGGCCGCCGCCGAGGTGGACGCGGTCACCGGCCGGCGGCTGGTGCTGGCCAATGCCGACGTCCGGATCAGCTACGTGGTGGCCGGCCTCGCCTCGCCGTTCTACCGCAACGCGGTCGGCGACGAGTGCGTGTTCGTGCAGGCGGGTTCGGCCCGGGTCGAGACGGTGTTCGGGGCCCTGGAGGCAGGCCCCGGCGACTACCTGGTGATCCCGCGCGGCACCACCCACCGCTGGCTGCCCACCGGCGACGGGCTGCTGCGGCTGTACTGCATCGAGGCCGACTCGCACATCACCCCGCCCAAGCGCTACCTGTCCCGGTTCGGCCAGTTGCTCGAGCATGCCCCGTACTGCGAGCGGGACCTGCGCGGGCCGACCGAGCCGCTGCTCGCCGACGACCGCGACGTCGCCGTCTACATCAAGCACCGGGATCCGGTCGCGCCCGGTGGCATCGGCGGCACCGTGCACGTCAGCCCGCACCACCCGTTCGACGTGGTCGGCTGGGACGGCTGCCTGTACCCGTACGCCTTCAACGTCGCCGACTACGAGCCGATCACCGGCCGGGTGCACCAGCCGCCCCCGGTGCACCAGGTTTTCGAGGGCCACAACTTCGTGATCTGCAACTTCGTCCCCCGCAAGGTCGACTACCACCCGCTGTCGATCCCGGTGCCCTATTACCACTCCAACGTCGACTCCGACGAGGTGATGTTCTACGTCGCCGGCAACTACGAGGCCCGCAAGGGTTCCGGCATCGGCCCCGGCTCGATCTCGCTGCACCCGGGTGGCCACTCGCACGGGCCGCAGCCGGGCGCCTACGAGAACAGCATCGGGACGGAGTACTTCGACGAGTTGGCGGTGATGGTGGACACCTTCCGGCCGCTGGAACTGGGCGAGGGTGGCCGGGCGGCTGACGACGGCCGGTACGCCTGGAGCTGGTCGGGCGGCCGGTCATGAGCATTCCTCCCCTGTTCGCGCACCTGTTCGACGACGCCGCGCTGTTCCCGCCGGGCAACGCGGCGATGCCGGCCGCGGTCGGCGGGCACGCCGGCTACCGGCAGCAGTGGTACGCCGGCCTGGTGTCCAGGTTCGTCTGTCCGGCAGCTCGGCTCGCCGAGCTGGGCCAGGCGCTGGACGATTTCGGCTGGGATTCCTCGGCACCGCCCGACATCGCGATGACGGTGCCCGGCGGACCGGCGGCGCTGGCCGGCGCGCTGGCCATCGCCGAGCAGTTGCCAGGACTGCGGCTGGGCGTGGTGGAACTGCCGGTCGGCGCCGCCGAGCTGCCCGGGGTGCTCGACGAGCTCGACGACATCTCCGAGGAGACCGTCGCGGTGTGCGTAGAGGTTCCTCTGGTAGAGGTGACCGAGGAGGTGGCGGCAGCCCTGCACGGTGCCGGGCTGGGGCTCAAGCTGCGCACCGGTGGCACCACGGCGGCCGCCTTCCCGTCAGCCGCGGTGCTCGGTGCCGCGATCGAGGCGGCGGTCGCCGGTGGCGTCCGGTTCAAGTGCACCGCCGGGCTGCACAACGCCGTCCGGCACGACGACCCGGCGACCGGCTTCGCCCACCACGGTTTTCTCAATGTGCTGCTGGCGATCCACTCGGCGCTGGCCGGCGGCCGGCCGCCGGCCGAGTTGCTGGCCGAGACGGACGGCGCGGCGCTGGCCGAGCAGGCCCGGGTGCTGGCCCCCGACGAGGTGGCCCAGCTCCGGCAGCGGTTCGCCTGCATCGGCAGCTGCAGCATTTCCGAACCCCTGACCGACCTGATCGAGCTGAAACTGGTGACGCCCGCATGACCGAGACCTGGCTGGACGAGACCGCCGTGTCCGCCGACGACCCGTTCGGCATCGCCACGCTGCCCTACGGGGTGGTGCTGGACGCCGACCGGCAGCCGCAGCCGGCCGTCCGGATCGGCCAGCTGGCGCTGCTGTTGCGACCGGCGGTCAGCGCGCTGCTGCCCGAACATGCCGACCTGTTCGCCGGGGCCAACCTGGACGCCTTCCTGGCCGCCGGGCCGGACACCTGGCTGGACATCCGGGCCGCGGTCACCAGCTGGCTGGTCGACGAGACGTACCGCGAGCGACTGCAGCCGCTGCTGGTGCCGCTGGCCGGCCTGGAGGCGGTGCTGCCGTTCACCGTCGCCGACTACGTCGACTTCTACGCCTCGGAGAACCACGCGCTCAACGCCAGCCGGGTGTTCCGGCCGGACAACGCCAGCCTGCTGCCGAACTGGAAGCACCTGCCGGTGGGCTACCACGGCCGGGCCGGCACGGTGGTGGTGTCCGGCACCGGCATCCGGCGCCCGCACGGCCAGCGCAAGGCCGGCGACGAGGTGGAGTTCGGGCCGTCGGTCAAGCTGGACTTCGAGGCCGAGGTGGGCTTTGTGGTCGGGGCCGGCTCGCAGCACGGCAGCCGGGTGCCGGTCGGCGACTTCGACCGGCACGTGTTCGGGCTGGTGCTGCTCAACGACTGGTCCGCCCGCGACATCCAGGCCTGGGAGTACGTGCCGCTCGGGCCGTTCCTGGGCAAGTCGTTCGCCACCTCGATCTCGGCCTGGATCACCCCGCTGGCAGCACTCGAGGCGGCCCGGGTACCGGCCGTGCCGCGGGATCCGGCGCCGCTGCCCTACCTGGACGACGCCGGCGACTCCTGGAACCTGGACCTGCAGCTGGAGGTCCGGCTGAACGGCGAGCTGATCGCCCGGCCGCCGTTCGCCACCATGTACTGGACCGGCGCGCAGATGATGGCGCATATGACCGTCAACGGCGCCTCGCTGCGGCCTGGTGACCTGTACGGCTCGGGCACCGTCAGCGGCCCGGCGGATGACCAGCTGGGCAGCCTGCTGGAACTCAGCTGGGGTGGCAGCAAGCCGTTCACGATGGCAGACGGCACCGAGCACGGTTACCTCCTCGACGGAGACGAGGTGGTGATGACGGCCACCGCGCCGGGCCCGGACGGCGGCCGGGTCGGCATCGCCGAGGTGCGCGGCCGGATCCTGGCGCCCGACACCCCGGCGGACTGAGCACCATGGTGCCGCGGGATCGGCTGCGCGGGCTGATCGCTGAGGAACGCCGGCGTTACACCGCCGAGCATCCGGCGTCGCTGGCGCTGTTCGGACAGGCCCGGCACCTGCTCGGCCGGGTGCCGATGACCTGGATGAGCAGGTGGTCCGGCGGCTTTCCGCTCTATCTCGACGGTGCCGCCGGCGGCACCGTCACCGACGTGGACGGGCACCGGTACGCCGACTTCGCACTCGGCGACACCGGTGCGATGGCAGGCCATTCCGCGCCGGCGGTGACCGCGGCGATCCGCCGCCGGGCCGAGGAACAAGGTGGCCTGACCACCATGCTGCCGACCGAGGACGCCGAGTGGGTGGGCGCGGAGCTGGCCCGCCGGTTCGGCCTGCCGCTCTGGTCGTTCTCGCTGTCGGCCACTGACGCCAACCGGTGGGCGATCCGGCTGGCCCGGCAGGTCAGCGGGCGCGACAAGATCCTGGTGTTCTCCTACTGCTACCACGGCAGCGTGGACGAGACCTTCGCCGTGCTCGACGACGACGGCACGGTCCGGTCCCGGCCGGGCAACGTGGGCCCGGCGGTCGATCCGGCCGGCACCACCCGGGTGGCGCACTTCAACGACCTCGACTCGGTCCGCAGCCAGCTCGAGCACGGCGACGTGGCGGTGATCGTCACCGAGCCCGCGCTGACCAACATCGGCATCGTGCTGCCCGAGCCGGGCTTCCTGGCCGGCCTGCGCCGACTGGCCGACGAGCACGGCAGCCTGCTGCTGATCGACGAGACGCACACCCTGTCGGCGGGTCCCGGCGGGATGACCGCGACTGAGGGACTGCGGCCGGACATCGTGGTGGTCGGCAAGGCTATCGGTGGCGGAATACCCTGCGGGGCCTACGGAATCACCGCCGAGCTGGCCGACCGGATCGCCCGCCAGGTGGCCACCGGTGCCGCCGACATCGAAGACGTCGGCGGGGTCGGCGGCACCCTGGCCGGCAACGCCCTGTCCACCGCGGCAATGCGGGCCACCCTGTCGCAGGTGCTGACCGAGCAGGCCTTCGCCGGCATGGCCGAGCTCGCCACCCGGTACGCCGACGGCGTCCAGGCCAGCATCGACCGGCACGGGTTGCCGTGGTCGATCAGCCGGCTCGGCGCCCGCGCCGAGTACCGGTTCGCCTCCCCCGCGCCACGCACCGGCAACGCCTCGGCGGCCGCCGCCGATCCGGAGCTGGACGAGTACCTGCACCTGTTCCTGGCCAACCGGGGCGTGCTGATCACGCCGTTCCACAACATGGCCCTGATGTGCCCGGTCACCGACCCGGCCGACGTGGACCGGCATACCGAACTGTTCGCCGAGGCGGTCGCCCAGTTGCTCGGCTGACCCGGGCACTTCTCCACCACCCGCCCCTCCACCCCGTGCCGCTGGCGGGTCTGCCAGGATCGCGGGCATGGTTCTCGAAGTCGCAGAGTTCGACATCCGGCCCGGTGACGAGAACGCCTTCGTCGCCGGTTACCGCAGCGTGGTCGGGACGCTCACCGAGTCGCCGGGGCTGCGCAGCGTCCGGATGACCCGCGGTGTGGAGACCCCGACCCGGTTCGTGCTGCTGGCCGAGTGGGAGTCCGTCGAGCACCACCAGGCCTTCCGGGACTCCGACCGGTTCGCGGTCTGGCGCGGCGGCATCGGGCAGTACTTCGCCGGGCCGCCGCGGGTCGAGCACGTCACCGACGTGGCCGGCTCCTGACGAACTGCGCGCCGAGCAGGGCCAGCAGGCAGCCGAGCACCGCGTAGCCGGCCAGCACCAGCCAGGCGCCGCTGGTGGCGTGCCCGCCGAAGTAGACGGTGTTGCGCACCGTGGTGGTGCCGGCGCCGGGCGGCAGCAGCGGCCCGATCGCCCGCCAGAAACGCGGCAGCAGCTCGGTCGGGTACGCCCCGCCGGCGCTGGGGTTGCCGAGCACCACGAACAGTAGGATCGCCACCCCGATGCCGAGCACGCCGAGCAGCACCTGCAGCGCGGTGGTCACCGCCGCCGCGCCGAACACCACCACCGTTCCGATGGCGGCCAGTTGCCAGAAGTGCCCGGGCAGCGCGTGCAGCACGGGGCCTGCGATCAGCGCGCCGCCGATGCCGGAGGCGACCGCGTAGAGGGCCAGCGCACCGAGCCGGATCAGCACCCGGTTGCGGCTGGGCGATCGGGCACCGGCGGCCACCCCGAGGATCGAGGCGGCCAGGTACCCGCCGACCATCCAGCCGATCACCAGGTAGAAGGAGGACAGCCCCCGGCCGTCGCCGGCTGCCGGCGGGCGCAGGTCGACGACGGTGACCTGGCGCTGCTGGGCGGCCTCGATCCGCCGCCCGATGTCGGTGACCACCTGCGCCACCGCCGAGCCCGCCGCCGACGCGGTGTAGAGGGTGTCCTGGGTCCCGGCCGGGTCGAGCACGAAGGCCGCGTCGACCTCGCGTTCCAGGATCCGCTGCTTGGCGTCGGCCTCGTCGCTCGCGGCGACCGCCCGGACCGGTCCGCCGGCAAGGCCGTCCAGCCGCTCGAGCACCGCCGGCTGAACCTGGGCCGGAGCTACCACCGCTACCCGGACGCGGTGCGGCTTCGGCGAGTGGAAGGCGCCGATGTAGGACAGGATGAACCCCAGTTGCAGGGCCAGCACCGCCACCACCAGCAGGACGGCGCGGGGCGTCACCGCGTCCCGCACCTCGGCACCCAGCGGTGGGTGGCTGGCCGGACCGATCCTCGACGGATCAGTGCCCGGCTGGTCGGCATCGGTGCTCATCTCAAGCCTCCTCGACGGCGGGCCGGCGCACCAGCACCTCGACCACGTTGCCGCCCGGATCGCGCAGCTGGGTGCCGTAGTAGTGCAACTGGTCGGCCTCCCAGTCCCGCGGCGCCTGCACCACCGGGATGCCGGCGTCGCGGGCGGTGGTGTGCACCGCCCGCACCAGGGCCGGGTCGCCGACCGCCAGCGCCAGGTGGGCACCGCTGGTGGCGGTGCTGCCCGCCACCAGCATCAGCAGCGGCCGGCCGTCCGGATCGCCGTAGCCGATCGCCGCCACCGTGCCCGGGTCGCCGTCCTCGCCCTCCGGATCGGAGTAGTCCTGGGTCGGCGCCAGCCCCAGGCAGCCCAGCAGCAGGTCATAGACTGCCCGACTGGCTCCGAAGTCCTCGGCAACGATGGTGACGTGATCCAGCGTCGTGCTCGTCGGCATGACGTCATCTCTACCGGATCGAGGCGAACACCGTGCAGGTACATCCCGAGGTAGCGGCCGCGCTGGCCGCCGGCCGCCCGGTGGTGGCGCTGGAGAGCACCATCATCAGCCACGGGCTGCCCCGCCCGGACAACCTCGGCATCGCCCGCGAGATCGAGCAGGCGGTCCGGGACGGCGGCGCGGTGCCGGCCACCATCGCCGTGGTCGCCGGGCAGCCCCGGATCGGGCTGGACGACGCGGCGCTGGCCGAGATCGCCGGGTCCGAGGACGTGGTCAAGGTCAGCGTGCGCGACCTGGCGAGCCTGGCCGCGCGCCGGGGTACCGGAGCCACCACGGTGGCCTCCACCGCGCACCTGGCCGCCCGGGCCGGCATCGCGGTGTTCGCCACCGGCGGCCTGGGCGGGGTGCACCGGCAGGCCCGCGACACCTGGGACGAGTCGGCCGACCTGGCAACGCTGTCCCGGACGCCGATCACCGTGGTGTGCGCCGGGGTGAAGTCGATCCTGGACGTGGCCGCCACCCTGGAACGGCTGGAGACGCTCAACGTCGGCGTGCTGGGCTACCGGACGGACGCCTTTCCCGGTTTCTATCTCGCCGACTCCGGCCACCGGCTGGACTGGCGGGTGGACTCGCCGGCCGAGGTGGCCGCGGTGCTGCGGGCCCGGGTGGAGCTGGGTACCGACCGGTTCGGCCTGGTGGTGGCCAATCCGATCCCGGCCGCCGACGAGCTGGACCGCGACCTGCACGACCGCACGCTGGTCGCGGGGCTCGCCGCGCTCGGCCGGGCCGGGGTGACCGGCAAGCAGGTGACGCCGTTCCTGCTGGACTTCTTCCACCGCGAGACCGGCGGCGCGTCGCTGACCGCCAACGTCCGGCTGGTGCTGAACAACGCCCGGGTCGCCGCCGAGATCGCGGCAGCCTACGCCGGCGGTCCCGCCGGCGGTCCGGCCGACAGTCCCGCCGGGCGGCCGGCCTGATGCCCTCCGCGGACGGGCCCGCACGGACGGGCCGGCTCGGCGCCGGTTGCCGGGTGGTGTGCGTCGGCGATGTGCTGCTCGACATCTGCGCGCTGCTGCCCGGGCCGCTGATACGGGGCTCCGACACGCCGGCGCCGGTCAGCTACGCGCACGGCGGGGCCGCGGCGAACACCGCCGCGTGGCTCGCCAGCCTCGGGGTGCCGTGCCTGTTCGCCGGGCGGGTGGGCGACGACGCCTTCGGCCGGGAGGCGGTGGCCGCGCTGCGCACCCACGGCGCGCAGGTCCGGATCTCGACCGACCCGGTGGCGCCGACCGGTGCCTGCCTGGTGCTGATCGACCCGGACGGCGAGCGCACCATGGTGCCGTCGGCGGGCGCGAACGCCGCCCTGGGCCCCGCCGACCTCGGCTCGGACCTGCTGCGCGCCGGCGACCACCTGCACCTGTCGGGCTACACCCTGCTCCGGGACGGGTCGCGGGCGGCGGCGCAATACGCCCTGGAACTGGCCGGCCGCACCGGCGCATCGGTGTGGGTGGACGCGGCCTCGGCCGGGCCGATCCGGACGGTGGGCGCGCAACGGTTCCTGAGCTGGCTGCCGGCCGGGGCGGTGCTGCTGGCCAACACCGACGAGCTGGCCGCGCTGACCGGCACCGCCGACCCGGAGCCCGGCATCGCGGCGCTGGTGGCCCGCGGCCTGGACGTGGTGGTCAAGTGCGGCCGCGGGGGCAGCGTGCTCGGCACCGCGGCCGGGCTCTGGCGGGCGCCCGCCACGCAGGTCGAGGTGCTGGACTCCACCGGCGCGGGGGACGCCTTCGCCGCCGGGTTGCTGGCCGCGGTGTGCCAGGGCGCCGGCTGGGAAACCGCGCTGATCGAGGGCAACCGGCTGGGCGGCCTGGTGGTCAGCCGGCTCGGCGCCCGCCCCTGACTGCCGGTCGTCGGCACGCGGGCGAACCGCATCGGGACTCATCCCTCGAGCCTCGTCCTATCAATACTTATTGTCCTATTTAGGGCATAGTTCTATTATCGGCAGCAGGTCCCTTTATCCGAAGGAGCCACCCCTCCTCCAAGGAGTTGCCATGAGTACTGACCTGCTGTCCAACCCGGAAGCGCTCGTCGCCCAGTGGCGCGCCAGCGCGGCCGACAACCCGGCCGGGCCGCTGTTCACCAACCGGTACGCCGAAGCCGACCTGATCGGCCTCGACGCGTCCCAGACGATCCGCAGCTGCTCCAGCTGTACCGCTTCCCGTACCGCCCAGTGCTGCTGAACTGCTGAGTAGCACCCGTGTACACCGAGGAGGGCGATTTCGACCCCAGCTTCAACTGCCTGATCTACCCGGCGCTGACCGAGTTGGACGGCCGGCTGGCCAAGGTCGCCCTCCTCGGCACGGCCGAGCGGAACGCCATCCTGGTCGGGACGGCGGCCTCGTTGCTGGAGGCGATCCGGCGCAAGGTCAGCCGACTGTTGGTGCTGGAGCTCAACGCCGCGCGAGTGTCGGGCAGCCTGGCCGCCGAGGATTCCGCCGGCCGCTGGACCGAGTTTCTGCAGCGCTCGTCCCAGGAGAGCTACTGGTACTCGCTGGCCGAGCACTACCCGACCCTGATGCCCAGGCTGGAGAAGGTGATCGGCGGCCGACTGGTCGCAGCGGCGGAACTGGGACGCCGGTTCGCCACCAACCGCGGCCGGTTCGGCGCGCTCGGTGAGGAGTTCGCCGCAGCGGATCAGGAACTGCTCCGGGTCAGCTTCGGAGAGGGGGACAGTCACCGCGGGGGCCGCTCAGTCGCCCTGGTGGAGGTATCGGCCGGCACGATCGTCTACAAGCCTCGCTCGCTCGGCGTCGACCGGGCCCTCGACCGGTTCCTCGAGAACCTCTTCGGCACGCTTTCGCAGGCGGAGCGGATCCGGGTTCCCGCGGTGCTCCCCTGCGGAACGTACGGCTGGTCGGAGTTCGTCCGGCACCGCTACTGCGAGTCCCCGGCAGAACTGCGTGCGTACTACACCAGGCTCGGCCACTGGCTTGCCCTGGCCAGGTTGTTCGGCACCACCGACCTGCACGCCGAGAACCTCATCGCCTGTGGCCCGGTTCCGGTGGTGATCGACTGCGAGACGCTGTTCACCCCGAACCAGGTGGTCAAGCCGCAGGGCCTGGGCGATGCGGTGGACCGGGCGGCGGCGTTGCTGGCCGGCACCGTCCTCAGCTCCGGCCTGCTTCCCGGCAGGAGCACCGGCCTCGGCTGGCGCGGCGCCGACATCTCCGCAGGCGGTGCGCTACCGGGCGAGCAGCCCGACATGCAGGCACCGCGGATCGTCGACGCCGGCACCGACCTCGCCAGGCTGGCGATGGGCCCGGTGCCACCGCTGGCGGCGCTCAACATCCCCGCCCCTGCTCCTGACCTGGGCCGCTACTGGCCGGACCTGCTGCAGGGCTTCGAGGAGTTGACCCAGCGCTTGCAGGACCTGGACCGGGCCGGCTCGCTGGCCGGTTCCCTCGGGGTCTTCGCCGACGTCGACATCCGCGCGGTGCTGCGCTCCACCGAGATCTACGCCGAGCTGGGTCGGATGCTGTGGCACCCGGTGTCCCTGCACGACGAGCCGGCCGCGGTACGGCACGCCTGTGACCTGCTGGCCAAGCAGGCCGAGTTCGCCGCGGCCGCGCCCAGCGACCCGGCGGTCATCGCGGGCGAGGTCGCCGACCTGCTCGACGGCGACATCCCGTTCTTCACCACCACACCGACGGCGGGCTGGCTGCGCGGTCCGCGCGACACCAGTTGGGGCGAGCAGCACGACGTGCTCGCGGCCGCCCTGGGCCGGTGGCGCGCCGCCGACCTTCCGGTGGAGCGCGAGGTCATCCAGGCCTCGCTGGTCTGCGCGTACATCAACGACGGCTTCATGTCCGACGTCCCGCGGCTGCCCGCGGTGCGGCCGGTCGCGAACGACCTGGACCGGCGCCGGCAGCGGCTGGCCGCCGAGATCGTGCAGCGGCTGGTGAGCACCGCGATCCGTGGCGACGACGGCACCGCGACCTGGATCGCGCCGGTGCTGAACGTGACCGGCTGGTCGGTGCAGCCGCTCAGTCCGGACGGGTACTCGGGCGCCCCGGGCGTGGCGTTGCTGCTGGCCGGTTACCAGGGCGAGGTACGGGCCGGTCGGGCCACGCCGGTGGCCGGAGTGGCCGAACTGCTGGCCGCCACCGTGGCGGGCATGCGGGCGACTGAGCAGTACCGGACCGCCCGCCGGCGTGCCGGTGACCAGCTGCGGCCCGAACCGCCCGGCCGGTACGTGGGGCTCGGCTCGCAGATCTGGTGCTGGTTGCAGCTGGGCAGCAGCGGGGCGGTCAGCCCCGAGGAAGCCCTGCACCACGCGCTGTCGATCGCGGAGTTGCTGCCCGAAGCTCTGGCCGAGGCGACCGAATCCGATCTGCTGTCCGGCCGCGCCGGTGCCATCGTGACGCTGCTCGACCTGGCGAGGCGAACCCAGGACGGCCGCTGGTGTGACCTCGCGATCGGGGCCGGCGAGCGGCTGGTCGAGCTGAGCCTGCTGGACGCCGGCCGGGCCCGCTGGCCCTCAGAACTGCAGCCTGCCGGGCTGGGGGGCTTCGGGCACGGGGCAACCGGCATCGGCTGGGCCCTGGCGTTGCTGGCCGACGCCACCGGACGCACGGATTTCGCCGCACTGGCCGAGGCCGCCTTCGGCTACGAGGAAACCCTGTGGGACCCGGCCGGAGGGAGCTGGCGCGACGCCCGGGAGGAGTCCGGGGTCGCCACCGCCTGGTGCCACGGAGCCACCGGCATCGGACTGGCCTCGGCCGATCTCATCGCGCGCCGGCTGACCGGAAACACCGACCACCTGAGCACCGTGCGGCGGGCGGCCGAGGCGTGCTGGAGCCTGGGCATGGGATGGAACCACACGGTCTGCCACGGCGATCTGGGCTGCTGGGAGCTGTTGCACCGCGCGTTCCTCCTCGATGCCGGGCCGGCCGGATTGGACGAGCAGGCGGTGACGGCAGCCATCGTCAGCAGCATCGAGGCACACGGCCCGGTCAGCGGCCTGGCCCGGGCGGCCTTCTGTCCGGGACTGATGCCGGGTCTCGGCGGAGTGGCCTACCAATTGCTGCGGATGGACCCACGCTCGGATCTGCCGTCCCTGCTGCTGCCGTCCTGAACCGATGAGCGACACAGCACCGCCGGCCGAGGACGCCCCGGAAACCGGGCTGTCCGACCTGGCTCCGCCGTACTGGGCGCTCGATCCCGCCGGCCCGGCGAAACCCGGCTCGGTGCTGACCGGCCTGCCCCGTTCCCTCGGGCCGATCCTGGCGACGGTGTACCGGGCGGCACCGGGCCCCGCGGTGGCGATCGTGGTGCTGCAGGTGCTGGCCGGCCTGGCGTCCGCGTGCGGGCTGCTGACCACCACGACGGTGCTGGACCGGCTGCTGGTGTCCGGGCCGACCTCCGGGCGGGTGGCGGCTGCGGTGCCCGCCCTGATCGCGGTGACCGCCATCTACACCGTCCGGGGTGCCGTGGAGGCGGCGGTGGCGCTGGCACAGGCCCGGATCGGTCCCGCGGTCCGCCGGTCGTCGGCCACCCGCCTGATGGCGGCGGCGGTCGGCGTGGACCTGGCCGCCTTCGACGACGACACCTTCTACGACCGCCTGCACCGGGCCCGGGACCGGGGCCTGCTCAACCTGGACCGCTCGGTCACCAGCCTGGCCGAGCTCCTCGCGGCCCTGCTGGCCATGCTGGCGGCGGCGGTCGCCCTAGCGCTGCTGCACCCGCTGCTGGTGGCGGTGCTGCTGCTCGGCGTGCTTCCCGAGGCCTGGGCGGTGCTGCACGCGGCCCGGCTGGGCTACCAGGGACGGCTGCGCATGAACACGCTGAGCCGGCGGATGTGGATGCTCGGCGAGCTGCTCACCGGCCGGGAGGCGGCTGCCGAGCTGCGCTGCTACCAGGCCGAGCCGTTCGTGCTGGCCGAGTACCGCCAGGTAACCGGGACGGTGGCCGCCGAGGAGTCGCGGGTGGAGTCCGCCCAGGCCCGGTCCCGGGCGCTCGGCCGGGCACTCGCCGGGATCGGTACCGCGGCGACCTTCGTGGCGCTGGGCCTGCTGCTGCGGGCCGGCTGGATCCCGCTGGCGGTGGCCGGCGGTGCGGCGATCGCGATCCGGACCGCGACCGCCGCCCTGGGCAGGCTGGTGATCTCGGTGCACCAGTTGTTCGAGCAGGGCCTGTTCGTCGGGGACTATCACGACTTCCTGGCGATCGCGGACCGGCGGACTCCCCCGGCCGGCGGGGGTGCGGTGACCGCCGGCCCCGGGCGGATCGAGCTCGACGGGGTCAGCTTCGGCTATCCCGGCAGCGGGCCGGCCGGTGACGCGGTGTCCGATGTCAACCTCTGCATCGACGCCGGACGCACCATCGCGCTGGTCGGTGAGAACGGCTCCGGCAAGAGCACCCTGGCCAAGCTGATCGCGGGCCTGTACTCCCCTACCGCGGGCGAGATCCGCTGGGACGGCCGGCCACTGGCCGAACTCGACCGGGCCGAGGTCGCCGAGCAGGTCGGGATGGTCTCTCAGACCCCGGTGCGCTGGCCGCACACGGTTCGCGTCAACGTCCGGCTGGGCCGGCATGATCGGCCGGATCCGGGCGATGAGCTGCTGCACCAGGCCGGCTGGCAGGCCCGCGCCGACGAGGTGGTCGACACCCTGCCGGCCGGCTGGCAGACCCTGCTGTCCCGGGAGTTCCGGGACGGGCACGAGCTGTCCGGCGGCCAGTGGCAGCGGCTGGCGATCGCCCGGGCGCTGTTCCGGGACGCGCCGGTGCTGATCTGTGACGAGCCGACCGCTCCGTTGGACGCCCGCGCCGAACGCGCGGTGTACGAGTCGCTGCGCCGGCTGGCCGACGGCCGGACCATCGTGCTGATCAGCCACCGGCTGGCCAGCGTGCAGCAGGCCGACCTGATCTGCGTGCTGCACCGGGGGCGCATCGTCGAGCGCGGTACGCACCCGCAGTTGCTGGCCCTGGACGGCCGGTACGCAGAGCTGTACCGGCTGCAGGAAGAGGTGTTGCGTACCGGCCTGACCGCCTCGAGCGCGGAATCCGGCGGCCAGCCCGGATAGCGGCCTTAGCTCAGGGTGAGGCCCCGGGCGGTGGCGGCAATGTGCACCCCGTCCTCGTCGGCGACCAGGCGCTGGATCCGGAGGTGGAACGGCAGTCCCCGCAGCGACAGCTTGTTCTCGAACAGGGAGCTGAGCTGATCGGTGACCTCCTTGGGCACCGTGACCCCGGCCTGGGGCACGCCGACCCGGACCGAGGAGAAGGTCAGCTCGTCGCCGCCGGCCACGCTCACCGTGGCGCTGGCCGTTCCGGTGACGGTCTGCCCGAGCACCGTCACCGACTTGGTGCCCTGCAGCCGGCCGCCCCCGGCGTAGCTCAGGCTCACCCCGAGCGCCCTGGACAGCTCGGCGTAGCTCAACACCGCCGTGCCGTCGGCGGTCTCCACGCTCACCCCGGAGTAGTTGTCGATGGCCTTCACACCGTGCAACCGGGCGTCCAGGTCGGCCAGCCGCACCTGGCGATCACTGTTGCCGACCGTCAGGTTCTGCGCCACCACGTGCACCGCCGGGTAATGGTTGGACGCCACCTGGGTGAGGAACGGAAATCCCTCGATGTCGACAGCCGGCTTGCGGTCCAGGCCCTGCGAGGACTGCACCCGCTTGGCGATCTGTCGCTCGGCGACCTGCTGCCCGACCCGGTCGGCGACCACCACCAGCACCGCCAGCACGACGAGCAGTACCAGCAGGATGCCCAGCGGGGAGCGCCGCCGGCGGGCTCGGACCGGACCCGGCTGGGAGGGTGGGCTCACTGCTGACAAGGTTGGCTGCCTTCCGGTCGGTGCGGACGACCCACCCGCCGGTGGCATCGTTGCGTCGCCCACCAGGGTGGCATGTCACGCGGCCGAACTAGCGGACGCCCGCGGCGTCCATGCCGCGCAGCTCCTTCTTCAGCTCGCCGATCTCGTCACGCAGCCGGGCAGCCACCTCGAACTGCAGCTCACGGGCGGCGCCCAGCATCTGCTCGTTGAGCTTCTGGATGAGGTCGGCCAGCTCCGCCCGGGGCAGCATGGCGACGTCCAGCTTGCCGTCGGCGTGGGCGCCGATGCCGACCACGCCCACCGACGAGGTTCCCCGGCCGGCGCGGCCCGGTGTCGGGGACTTGCCGCGCGACTGCGACCGGCCCGAACCGCCGGTGGCCAGCAGCTCCTCGGTGTCCTCGGCTTCTCGCGCCAGCATGTCGGTGATGTCGGCGATCCGTTTGCGCAGCGGCTGCGGGTCGATGCCGTGCTCGGTGTTGTAGGCGATCTGGATCGCCCGGCGCCGGTTGGTCTCGTCGATCGCCAGCTGCATCGACCGGGTGACGGTGTCGGCGTACATGTGCACCTGGCCGGAGACGTTGCGGGCCGCCCGGCCGATGGTCTGGATGAGCGAGGTGCCCGAGCGCAGGAAGCCCTCCTTGTCGGCGTCCAGGATGGACACCAGCGACACCTCGGGCAGGTCCAGGCCCTCGCGCAGCAGGTTGATGCCCACCAGCACGTCGTACTCGCCCATCCGCAGCTCGCGCAGCAGCTCGACCCGGCGCAGCGTGTCGACCTCGGAGTGCAGGTAGCGCACCCGGATACCCAGCTCCAGCAGGTAGTCGGTGAGGTCTTCGGACATCTTCTTGGTCAACGTGGTGACCAGCACCCGCTCGTTCTTCTCGGCCCGTTCCCGGATCTCGTGCACCAGGTCGTCGATCTGGCCCTTGGTCGGCTTGATCACCACTTCGGGGTCGATCAGGCCGGTCGGCCGGATCACCTGCTCGACGAACTCACCGCCGGTCTTGGCCAGCTCGTAGTTGCCCGGGGTGGCCGACAGGTACACCGTCTGCCCGATCCGCTCGACGAACTCCTCGAACTTCAACGGCCGGTTGTCCATCGCGCTGGGCAGCCGGAAGCCGTGGTCGACCAGGGTGCGCTTGCGCGACATGTCGCCCTCGTACATGCCGCCGGTCTGCGGCACCGTCACATGCGACTCGTCGATGACCAGCAGGAAGTCCTCGGGGAAGTAGTCCAGCAGGCAGTTGGGCGCGCTGCCGGGCTTGCGGCCGTCGATGTGCAGGGAGTAGTTCTCGATGCCCGAGCAGAAGCCGACCTGGCGCATCATCTCGATGTCGTAGCTGGTGCGCATCTGCAGCCGCTGTGCCTCCAGCAGCTTGTTCTGGCCCTTCAACTCGGCCAGCCGCTGCTCCAACTCCTTCTCGATGCCGGCGATGGCCCGCTCCATCTTGTCCGGGCCGGCCGCGTAGTGGGTGGCCGGGAAGACGAACACCTCCTCGACCTCGCGGACCACCTCGCCGGTCAGCGGGTGCAGGTAGTAGAGCCGCTCGATCTCGTCGCCGAACATCTCGACCCGGATCGCCAACTCCTCATAGACCGGGAACACCTCGACGGTGTCACCCCGCACCCGGAAGGTGCCGCGGGTGAAAGCCAGGTCGTTGCGGGCATAGAGCACCCCCACCAGGTCACGCAGGATCTTCTCGCGCTCGATCTGCTGGCCGACCCGCAGCCGGACCGACCGGTCGACGTACTCCTGCGGGGTGCCCAGGCCGTAGATGCAGGACACCGTGGCCACCACGACCACGTCGCGGCGGGTGAGCAGCGACATGGTCGCCGAGTGCCGCAGCCGCTCCACCTCGGAGTTGATGGCCGAGTCCTTCTCGATGTAGGTGTCGGTCTGCGGGACGTAGGCCTCGGGCTGGTAGTAGTCGTAATAGCTGACGAAGTACTCCACCGCGTTGTTGGGCAGCATCTCGCGAAGTTCGTTGGCCAACTGCGCGGCCAGCGTCTTGTTCGGCGCCATCACCAGGGTCGGCCGCTGCAGCCGTTCGATCAGCCAGGCGGTGGTCGCGGACTTGCCGGTGCCGGTGGCGCCGAGCAGCACCACGTCCCGTTCAGAGGCCCGGAGCCGCCGTTCCAGCTCGGCGATCGCGGTGGGCTGGTCGCCGGACGGCGTGAACTCGCTGATGACCTCGAACTTGCCGCCGGAGGGAGTGATGTCGCTGGCTACCCGCATCCCTCCAGAGTACGAGCAGGCTCTGACAACCGGCGGAGTCCGTTCAGCCGCCGGGCTGCCAGCCCGCCGGCAGCCCGCGCCGCGCCAGCGTGGCACCGCTGTAACGGTCGTCGGAGGTGACCTCGCGGCCCAGCCAGGTCGGCAGCCCGCCGGGTAGCGCAGTCGTGCCGCCTGCGAGCTCGGTTTCGGCGAGTTCGGTTTCGGCCAGCACCAGTCCCTGCAGCGCCCCCGCGAACTCGTCGACGGCGTACCAGGTGCCCTCGTGCCGCACCCGCCGGCGGCTCTTGACCAGCACCGCGGCCGGCAGCACCGACAACCGCCGGTGTTCGGCAGCCGACAGGTACAGCGTGGTCATCCACACCAGGAACGGGTCGTCGGCGACCGCCCGGATCTTCTGCCCCAGCTTGAACACCGCCGACCGGTCGTCGCCGACCTGGCGCAACCGCAGCGTGGTGCCGTCGAGATAGCGGTCGACGATCCGCAGCGGCTCGCCCACCCCGGGCGGCGGCGAGGTCACCAGCCAGCGGCGCTCCCGCTCGGCACGGGCGTACTTGCCGTGACCCGGCGGTTCACCCTCGCCTGCCGACGGCTCACCGGTACCGGCCGACCCGGACCCGCTGGGCCCGGTCAGAACGGCGGCTGCAGCCGGGCCCGGGCTGCCTCGATGTCGAAGTCGGCGGCCGGGTAGCTCAGCTTCAGGCCGAGCAGGGCGTCGCACAACAGTTGGCTGATCGCCCAGTTGCGGTACCACTTGGCATCACTGGGCACTACGTACCACGGCGCCCACTCGGTGGAGGTGGCTCCGATCGCCGCGGCGTAGGCGGACTGGTAGTCGGCCCAGTAGGCCCGCTCGTCCAGGTCGGCCGGATTGAACTTCCAGTACTTGGTGGGGTCGTCCAGCCGGGCCAGCAGCCGCTCGCGCTGCTCGGCGTAGCTGAGGTGCAGGAAGCACTTGACCAGCACGGTGCCGGACTCGGTCAGCTGCCGCTCGAAGGCGTTGATGTCGGCGATCCGTTCGGCCCAGGTGGCGTCGTCAATGACCTCGTGCACCCGGGTGACCAGCACGTCCTCGTAGTGCGAGCGGTTGAAGACGCCGATGACACCGGCTGCCGGCAGCGCCCGCCGGATCCGCCAGAGGAAGTGGTGCGCGCGCTCCTCGGCCGTCGGCTTCTTGAAGGACGTGATGCGCACCCCGGCCGGGCCGACCTGGCCGACCACATGGCGGACCACACCGTCCTTGCCGGAGGTGTCGGTGCCCTGCAGCACCAGCAACACCCGGCGCTGGTCACCGCTGGCACCGTTGGCGTAGAGCATCTCCTGCTGCTCGGCCAGCACCTGGCCGGTCCGGACCAGGTCCTTGGCCGCCTTGGACTTCGAACCGGGGCTGAGCGGGGTGCCGTCCGGGTCGTAGCCGGACAGGGTGAGCGGGCCGTCGGCGACCCGCAGCGCCTCTCGCACCGACTTGGCCCTCGAAGCCCGCTTCGTCATGGCGTCACCCTAGTGCGCGCGACCCGACGGCCGGCGCGATATCGGACGCCCGCCGGTGCTCCGGCCGGATCAGCCGTTGCTCCGGCTGGATCAGCCGGCGATCCCGACCAGCGTGACCGTCATGGTCGCGCCGCTGGCGACCCGGTAGGTCAGCTCGTCGCCGGGCCGGGCCCCGAGCAGCACCTCGCCCAGCGGGCTGGTCGGGGTGATCACCTCGACACCGGGGCCGGCCTGCTCGACCAGGCCGATCAGGAACTGCTGATCCTCGTCGTCGTCGGGGAACCGCAAGGTGACCAGGCTGCCGATCTCGGCTGCCTGGGCGGGCGGCGCCTCGGTGACCGGGGCCTGCAACTGCACCTGCAGCGAGGCGATCCGGGCGTCGAGCTCGCCGAGCCGGATCAGTGCCTCGACGTTGCCGGCATGGTCTGCCGCGTCGCCGGATCCCCCGGGCGGAATGCTCTCCAGCGCAGTCTGCGCCCGCTGGGCCTGAAGGTCGGCCAGCCGGGCCAGCAGCGCGGCATGGGCTGACGGTGAGAGAGAGGGCACGATCAGCGTCATCGAGGTCCTTAGAGGTCGTGCGGGGGGCGATCCGGGATGGGTGGTGCGGTCCTGAATCCTTAGCAACTCCGATGATCGGCAAAACGTTCCGCAATGTGACGAGCAATTTCGAGGATGCGCCTCGCCGGAACGCCGGGCCGGGTTTCGACTGTGACACCCGCACCGGAGCGCCACAGAATACCCACGCGTACCAGCTGTCACACGGAGGCGGCGCGCTACCCGTTCGGCGTGGCGGTCCCGGCCGGACCGCCGAAGCGCGCGGCGCGGACCGGCTGTGTTGAGATAGCCCCTATGCGCGCTCTGCTCCCCGCCGGCCTCGGCACCTCCGCGGGCTTGATCGATGCTGCCGATCCAGCCGGGGACGGCGAGCGGCACGTCGACCTGCACGCCTACTACGCCGAGGGCTGGGTGGCTCAGGGCGGCGTCCGGGTGAACTTCGTGAGCAGCGCGGACGGCGCGGGCACGGCCGCCGGGTTGTCCCGCGGCCTGCAGACCCCCGGTGACAACGCGGTGTTCGGAGTGTTGCGCGACCTGGCTGACGTCATCCTGGTGGGGGCTGCCACCGCCGCCGCCGAGCGTTACCGGCCGGCCTCCCCGTCGGCCCGGCGGCGTGCGATCCGCGCCGAGTACGGGCTGGCCGAGGTGCCGGCGATCGCGGTGATGTCCTCCAGCCTGCACCTGGACCTGTCCGCCGAGCTGTTCTCGGCCGCCACCCAGGCGCCGACCCTGGTGGTCACCGGCTCCGCGGCGCCGATCAGCGCCCGCAACGACATCATCGACCTGGCCGGTGCCGAGACGACCAAGCTGCAACTGATCCAGGCACCGTCCACCCCGGACGGCGGGGTGGACTTCGCCGCCTCGGTCGCCGCGCTGCACGAGCTGGGCTACCGGCGGATCCTGTGCGAGGGCGGCCCGCGGCTGTTCGCGGCCGGGGTGGCCGGCGGCGCGGTGGACGAGCTGTGCCTGACCGTCTCGCCGATGCTCACCGGGCCGGGTGAGCCCCGGATCGTGGCCGGCGAGCCGTGGCCGGACGAGCTGGCCCCGCGACTGCGGCTGATCGGCCTGCTCACCGAGGACAACGCGCTGTTCTGCCGCTACCTGCTCGAGCGCTGACCGGGGCGGTACCCAGCCCGCGGCCGGCGGCCGCGAAGGTCACAATGTGGCGATGAAGCTGCCCGTACAGCCGCCCGTGTCCCCGATGCTCGCCAAGCCGGTGCCCGCCATCCCACCCGGCGCCTCCTACGAGCCGAAATGGGACGGCTTCCGCTCCATCGTCTTCCGGGACGGCGACGAGGTCGAGTTCGGCAGCCGCAACGAGCGGCCGTTGACCCGCTACTTCCCGGAACTGGTCTCCGCGGCCCGGGCCGAACTGCCCGAGCGGTGCGTGATCGACGGCGAGATCGTGGTGGTGACCGGAACCGGGCTGGACTTCGACGCCCTGCAGCAGCGCATCCACCCCGCCGCGTCCCGCGTGACGCTGCTGAGCACCCAGACGCCGGCCGCGTTCATCGCCTTCGACCTGCTCGCCCTCGGGGACACCGACTACACCGGCCGGCCGTTCACCGAGCGCCGGGCCGCGCTGGAGGCGGCCCTGGCCGGTGCTCGGCCGCCGTTCCACCTGACCCCGGTGACCACCGATCCCACCGAGGCGCAGCGGTGGTTCTCCGACTTCGAGGGCGCCGGCCTGGACGGCGTCATCGCCAAGCCGCTGGACGGCGTCTACGAACCGGACAAGCGGGTGATGTTCAAGATCAAGCACCAGCGGACCGCCGACTGCGTGGTGGCCGGCTACCGGCTGCACAAGAGCGGCCCGGACGCGATCGGATCGCTGCTGCTCGGGCTCTATGCCGCCGACGGCACGCTGAAATCGGTCGGAGTCATCGGAGCGTTCCCGCTGGCCACCCGGCGCGAGCTGTTCACCGAGCTGCAGCCGCTGGTCACCACCTTCGACGAGCACCCGTGGAACTGGGCGGCGCACGAGGCCGGCGAGCGCACTCCGCGCCGCAACGAGCAGTCCCGCTGGAACGCCGGCAAGGACCTGTCGTTCGTGCCGCTGCGACCCGAGCGGGTGGTCGAGGTGCGCTACGACCACATGGAGGGCGAGCGGTTCCGCCACACTGCCCAGTTCAACCGCTGGCGAGAAGATCGCACACCCGAGTCGTGCACCTATGAGCAGTTGGAGCAACCGGTGACGTTCGCGCTCGGCGACATCGTCAGCGGCTTGGGTGAGCCGCGCTGATCTCCGGCTCCGCGGCGCGGCATCACGCCCCCGGGCAGCAGCAGGACCGCCTATCCCGTCGGGCGGCAACTAGCAGGACCGCCTGTCCGGTCGGGCGTGCTTTCGACCGGCATGGCTGGTAGACAGGTCTTTGAGCTGTTTCGAGTGCTACATACAGTGACGCAACTCCTTTCCGGACGCGGACAGCGGCCGGGCGGGCCCTACCCCCGGAGGTACCTGTGTTCAGACGTGGTGTGCTGGTGAGCGTCGCGGCAAGTGCGGTGGTGCTGTCGGGGCTGGCGCTGGCCGTTCCGGCAACCGCGGACAGTGGAATCTCGATCGTCACGAACGGGACGGATGCCGGCCGGGGCTATTTCCAGAGCACCGGTGAGCACTTCACCGTGTGCGACGTCAAGTCCGACGGGTACGGCGTCGAACTCAACTGGTATGTCGAGGCCAACCCGTCCAACAGCGGCACGGTGCGCGACGGCACCGGCAACGACGGCCAGTGCATCGGCTACAACGCCGACATCGCCGAGGGCCGAGCCGTCGACTACCGGCTCTGCCTGACCAACAACGGCGCCGTGCTCCAGTGCACGGCCTACCGACGCGACTTCGCCTGACACCACGAGACCGAGACCAGCTGCCAGTACGGCTGGGTTTCGGCTCCGCAACATCGCTACCGGGTCGAGGGAGCCGTTCGGATAGCCTCTCCGGGTGCCTGCGACTTCGTTGACCACCCGGCTGTCCGCGCTGGTCGCGGGTGCCGCCGTCGTACTGGGCGGCGCCGCCTGCACCTCGGGCAAGCGGGCGACGCCGCCGGCCACCACGGCACCGACCAACACGTCGAGTTCGGCGTCCGGTAGTACCTCGGCCAGCCCGTCGGCCAGCCAGCCGGCCGCCAGCATCGCCTTCTCCGACTGCAGCCGGCAGTTCCAGGCGGCGATCAGCTCGTCGCGGGCCAAGCAGATGCAGTTCGCCTGCGGCAAGCTCGCGGTGCCGCTCGACTACGATCAGCCGGCCGGCCAGCAAGCCGACATCTTCGTGGTCCGGGTGCGCAGCAACTCCCAGCGCCAGCGGATCGGCGCGCTGCTGGTCAACCCCGGCGGCCCCGGCGGCTCCGGGGTGAACCTGGCGGCCGGCCTGGTCGGCGCGCTCAGCCAGCAACTGCTGGACCGGTTCGACCTGGTCGGCTTCGACCCGCGCGGGGTCGGCCTGTCGGATCCGCTGCAATGCATCAGCGACAAGCAGAAAGACGCCCTGGCAGCAGCCGATCCGGACGTCCGGACCGCGGCCGGCCGGGCCCAGGCCCGCTCCGCCTCGGACGCCGTGGTCGCCTCGTGCGTCGCCAAGTACGGCACCGCGCTCGGGCATTTCAACACCGAAGAGACCGCGCACGACATGGACCTGATCCGGCAGGCGCTGGGTGAGGACAAGCTCAACTACCTGGGATTCTCCTACGGCACCCGGCTCGGGGCCGCGTACGCCCACCAGTTCCCCACCACCATTCGGACCGCGGTGCTGGATGGCGCGGTCGACCCGGTGACCGATGAGCTGACCGTGGACGAGCGTCAGGCCAAGGCCTTCGAGGACGCCTTCGACCAGTTCGCCACCGACTGCCTCAGCCGGCCGGAGTGTGCCGCACTGGGTGACCCGCGCTCGGCGGTGCGGTCCCTGATCGCGGCGGCCGACCGGACCCCGATCCCGGCCGGTACCGGCGCGCACGCGCGCAAGGCGACCGGCGGGCTGGTGACCATCGGGGTGGCCTCGGCGCTCTACGACCAGGGGCAGTGGGATGACCTGGGCCAGGCCCTGGTGGCGGCCCGGGACGGCGATGCCCGCAAGATCCTGACGCTGGCCGACGAGTACCTCGAACGTGACCCCGAGACCGGGCACTATTCCAACATCCAGGACGCCAACCTGGCCGTAAACTGCAACGACTCGACCCTGCAGATCACCGACGAGCTGGTTGCTTCGGTGGCCTCGAAGTGGATCGCGAAGTACCCGATCTTCGGTCCGAACGCGGCCGCGTCGCTGTACTCCTGCCACTCCTGGCCACGCTCGGGGCACCCGCTGCCGCCGGCCTCGGCACCCGGGGCGCCACCGATCCTGGTGGTGGGCACCGTGCACGACCCGGCCACCCCGTTCGCCGCGACCGGGGTGCTGGCCAAGGCGCTGGGTTCCGGGGTGGTGCTGCGCTGGGACGGCGAAGGCCACACGGCCTACCCCAAGACGTCCTGCATCACCGGCAAGGTCGACAGCTACCTGATCACCGCCAAGCCGCCCGCGGCCGGCACCACCTGCCCGCGCGGCTGAGACGGAACGGATTTACAAACGATGGCAGTTATCTTTGCGCTGCTCGCTGCTGCCGTGTACGGGGTGAGCGACTTCATCGGCGGCTTCGCCTCCCGGCGGGTTCCGGCGATTACCGTGCTGCTGATCAGCGATCCGTTGGGCGCGGTGCTGATGGCCGCCGTGCTGCCGGTGTACGGCGGCCCCCTCACCGGCAGCACGGTGGCCTGGAGCGCCGGAGCCGGCGTGGCGGGCCTGGCCGGCGTGGCGTTGCTCTACACCGCGCTCGCCCAGGCGCCGATGAACGTCATCTCGCCGGTGACCGCGGTGATGTCCGGGGTGGTCCCGGTGGCGGCCGGAGTGGTCCAGGGTGAGCGGCCGCACCTGTTGGCCTGGCTCGGTGTGGTGATCGGCCTGGTGGCGGTGACCCTGATCTCCCGGCAGCCGGAGGACCACCCGCACGGCCCGATCGGTTTCCGCCCGCTGGCGATGGCGGTGCTGGCCGGCGTCGGGTTCGGCGCCTTCTTCATCTGCCTGGCCGGCACCGATTCCGACTCCGGCATGTGGCCGGTAGTGCTATCCCGGCTGGTGGCCTCGGTGTTGGTGGTCCCGTTGGCCGCGGTGGGCGGCGGCTTCGTGCGGGTACCCCGCTCGGTGTGGAAGCTGGCGCTCTTGGGCGGTTTCCTGGACGCGGTGGCCAACCTGGCCTTCCTGCTCGCCACCCGCAACGGGCTGCTGTCGCTGTCCAGCGTCATCACCGCGCTCTACCCGGCCGGCACGGTGCTGCTGGCGGCCATCGTGCTCAAGGAGCGCACCGGCGCCCTGCAACGGGTCGGGCTCGGCATCGCCGCCGCCGCGGTCGTCCTGCTAACGCGCTGATCCCTCGTTGATACCAGCAGCGGTATCATGCTGGACATGGCCATGACGCTGCGCTTGACCGAGGACGAAACAACCGCGCTGCGCGACTATGCACAGGCGCACGGGGTGTCTATGCAGGAGGCGGCGCGCGACGCGATTCACCAACTCGTGCACAGCGAACGGCGAGACGCCTTCAGCCGGATGATCCGCGAGCGGGACCGGGAGCTGTTGGACCGCCTCGCCCAGTGACCGTCCATCTCACCTTCGATGACATCGTCGCCCTGGCAGGCGACGCCGTCGCTCCGGCCGAGGTGGTCATTCGTGATTTCGGCCTGCTACAGGCCGCGATCGCCCGCCCGCAGGCAACCGCCTTCGGAACGGAGGCCTATCCCACCCTGTTCGGCAAAGCGGCCGCTCTGATGGAGTCGCTGGCCCGTAACCACGCCCTGATCGATGGCAACAAGCGGCTGTCCTGGCTGGCGACCATGGTGTTCTGCCTGCTCAACGACGTGGTCGTGACCCCGCCCGGCGTGGACGAGGCCGAGCAGTTCGTGCTCGCCGTCTGCCAGGGCAAGCTCTCCCTGGACGAGATCGCACAGACGTTGCTCAGCTGGAGCTGACCGGTCAGCCGGACGGTCTGTCCAGCGTGGCGCGGATGTCCTTGACGAGCAGCAGCAGATGCAGCGGGTCGGTCGGAGAGGACTCGAAGTCGAACTGAAGATAGAAGGCTCGGGCGCTCTCCGACAGCGCATGAACCAGTAGCACCCGCACCCCGACGATCTCGGCCGCGGCCACCGTACGAGCTATCGCGTCGCGCAGCAGGGCTCTACCGAGCCCCAAGCCCTGCACGCTGTGATCGACCGCCAGCCGGGAGAGCAGGATCGCCGGCACCGGATCCGGCATGTTCCGCCGGTAGCGTCCTGCCAGATCACTGTGCTGAATGCTGGCCGAGGCCAACGCGTAGTACCCGACCACGCGACCGTCCCGGGTGGTCACGAAGCAGCGGGATGCTCCCTGCCGGTGGTTGAACAGGGCTCGGCGACGCAGGTAGTCATCCAGGCTCGGTTCGCCGCTGTCGAAAGCCGAACAGTCATCCGGCTCGGAGATCGGGCGGGGCGGGCTGAATCCGGTCACTGCTCGTCGAAGACCGAAGCCTCCGAGAGCAGCTTTGCCAGGTTGGGCTTGGACGACACAGGGCGGTCCAGGATCGCTTGGAACTCCTGCCAGGCAGCCTCGTCGACGGCGAAGATCCGGCGATCGGCCAGCACGTCCTCAGCATGGGCGACCGCGGCCGCGACGGTGAAATCGGTGATGCTGCGCCCCTCGGCGTCGGCCGCGCGCCGAATGAGTGCGTCCTGCCCTGATGACAGGCGCACCGCAAGCCGGGAGTCTTTGATAACTGCCATGACAGCAGTGTACGTCTTACAGGCGTACAGGCCGAGTATTCGTCACTGCTTCCCGGACGAGATCGCGCAGGCCCCGCTCCACTGGAACTGACCGGTCAGCTGAGCCGCTCGCCGCTGTCGTCCCAGTGCGCGGCCACCTTCTTCGACGGCTGCACCCGAGGCGGTTCCCCTTCCATCTTGGGGAAGTTCGGCGGGTACGGCGCATCGCCCAGGCCACGCTCGTGCTCGTCGCGCTCGGACCAGTCGAGCAGCTCGGATATGTCGAAGGGCGTCTCGTCGATGCCGGCGTGCAGGTCGCCCAACTCGGCGAACCGGGCCGGCATGGTGGCCATCGTGTAGTCCTCCATCCGGACCCCGGGCAGTTCGTCCCAGGTGATCGGCGCCGACACCAGCCCGGTCGAGGCCCGGATCGAGTACGCCGAGGCGATGGTGCGGTCCCGGGCGTTCTGGTTGTAGTCGATGAAGATCTGCTGGCCGCGCTCCTCCTTCCACCACTTGGTGGTGACCAGCTGCGGCACCCGCCGCTCCACCTCGCGGGCGAACGCCAGCGCGGCCCGGCGCACCTGGGTGAAGCCGTGCTCGGGGTGGATCCGGACATAGATGTGCAGCCCGCGCGAGCCGGAGGTCTTCGGCCAGCCGACCGCGCCGAGCTCATCGAGCAGCTCGCGGACCACACCGGCCACCTCGACGGCATCGGCGAACTCGGTACCCGGCTGCGGGTCCAGGTCGATGCGCAGCTCGTCCGGACGCTCGGTGTCGGCCCGGCGGGAGTGCCAGGGATGGAACTCCACCGTCGACATCTGCACCGCCCAGATCACGCTGGCCAGTTCGGTGACGCACAGCTCGTCGGCGGTCCGGCCGGACGGAAAGCGCACCTCTACCGTCTCGACCCAGTCCGGTGCGCCCTTGGGCAGCCGCTTCTGGTAGATCCGCTCGCCGCCGGTGCCGTCCGGAAAGCGGTGCAGCATGCAGGGCCGCTCGCGCAGCGCCCGGACGATCCCGTCCCCCACCGACAGGTAGTAGTGGGCCAGGTCCAGCTTGGTGGCTCCGGTGGCCGGGAAGTAGATCCGGTCCGGGTTGGTGATCTTGACCGTTCGCTCCCCCACCCGGAGCTCGGTGAACGGCGATGCCATACCGCGCAACGCTAGACGATGATCCGATCGCGAGAGCCGTACCGTGCCGACAACTGCCGCAGTTCGCCCGGCGGACGCCCGCCCGAATGACTTCGGACGGGCCTGGTTTCTTCTCGGTCGGCACGTCGCCGCCGAAAACAAGGCATGCTGTCGGGGTGGAAAACGAACTGCCGCGCCCCTCGGCCACCGGACGGCACATCGTCTACCTCGACCCGAAGCTGGACCGGCCGGTCAGCCCGTACTCGCCGGAGGGCGAGATCCGGATGATGGGTGAGTTCGCCGCCGGCCTGAGCCGGCGCGGCGCCCTGTCGCGACCGATGGCGATCGTGCTGGTGCTGCTGATTCTCGCCCCGATCGTGCTGAGTGTGCTGGCCATTCTGACCGGTTTCTGACCTCTTGGGCGGGTAGCCGTGCTGCGTAGAGTTGAACGCATGACCACTGAGCAGACCACCCCGCAGGTCACCAAGACCGACGAGCAGTGGCGTGCCGAGCTGACCCCCGAGGAGTACGCGGTGCTCCGCAAGGCCGGCACCGAGCGCCCCTACACCGGCGAGTACACCGACAACCACCGCACCGGGGTCTACTCCTGCCGGGCCTGCGGTGCGGAGCTGTTCCGGTCGGATGAGAAGTTCGACTCGCACTGCGGCTGGCCGAGCTTCTTCTCCCCGCTGGCCGGCGAGGCGATCGTGGAACGGGTCGACAACAGCATGGGCATGCGCCGGGTCGAGGTGCTGTGCGCCAACTGCCACAGCCACCTGGGGCACGTCTTCGAGGGCGAGGGCTACGCCACGCCGACCGACCTGCGCTACTGCATCAACTCGATCAGCCTGCGGTTCGCCGACGCCGACGAGTCGGCCACCGGCTGACCGCTGCGGGCCCGGTCAGGGCAGCGCGGCGACCAGCTCGGCCATGGCGCGTCGGGTGCCGGTGTAGAACGGCACCTCCTCGCGCACGTGCCGCCGGGTTTCCGAGCCGCGCAGGTGCCGCATCAGGTCCACGATCCGGTGCAGCTCGTCGGCCTCGAAGGCGAGGATCCACTCGAAGTCGTTCAGCGCGAACGAGGCCACCGTGTTGGCCCGCACGTCGGGGTAGTCGCGGGCCATCTTGCCGTGCTCGGCCAGCAGCGCCCGGCGTTCCTTGTCCTCCAGCAGGTACCACTCGTAGGACCGGACGAACGGGTAGACGCAGACGAACCGGCGGGCCTGCTCCTCGGCCAGGAACGCCGGGATGTGGCTCTTGTTGAACTCCGCCGGCCGGTGCAGCGCCATCACCGACCAGACCGGCTGCAGGTGGCCACCCAGCCGGGTGCGCCGGAACCGCGAGTAGGCGTCCTGCAACTGCTCGGCCGCCTCGGCGTGCCACCAGATCATCAGGTCGGCATCGGCCCGCAGCGCCGAGACGTCGTAACTGCCCCGGACGGTGACGTCCTGCCCGGCCAGCTCGGCGAACAGCGTGTCCACCTCCGCGGCCAACTCGGCCCGTGGGGCCGCACCCAGCGGCTGCTGGACCGCGAACACCGACCAGGCGGTGTAGCGGATGACGTCGTTGAGTTCGCGAGCCTGCTTGCCGTCGACCATGGCTCCTATTGTCCCGGTGCGGGCAGGGCGGCCGATACCCGGTCCGCTGCCCGATGCGCGGAGCCGATGCAGGCCGGAATGCCGACCCCGTCATAGCTCGCCCCGCACACCGCCAGGCCCGGGGTGCGCTGCACGTCGGCGAGGATCCGGGCCACCCGCTGCCGGTGCCCGACCGCGTACTGCGGCAGCCCGCCGCCCCAGCGCTGCACGTGGCTGTCCACCGGGACGGCGGTCAGGCCGGCGATCTCGGCCAGCTCGGCGCGCACCAGCGCCACCAGTTCGGCGTCCTCGCGGTGCAGCACCTCGGACTCGCCGGCCCGTCCCAGCGAGCCGCGCAGCAAGGTCACGCCGGCCTCGGCGCCGACGCCCGGCCATTTCTGCGATGAGAAGGTGATGCCCTTGACCGAGCGCCCTTCCACCGCGGGCACCAGGATCCCGCTGCCGGCCGGCAGCGAGGGCGCCCCGGCGAAGGCCAGCGTCACGATCGCCATGCTGGCGGTCTCGATGGAACCGAGTTCGGCGGCGGCCACCGGGGCCAGCTCGCGCAGCAACACCGCCGCCTTGCCGGCCGGTACCGCCAGCACTACCGCATCGGCGGACAGCCGCCGGCCGTCCGGTACCGAGCCGACGGCCAGCTCGAAACCGGTTGCGGTGCGGCGCAGCTCGCGGACCGGCGTGCCGGTGCGCACGTCCAGGCCGGCGGCCAGTTGCTCGGCCAGCCGGGCCAGGCCGCCGGCGACACTGGCGAAGACCGGCCCCGGAGCCGGCGTGCCCAGCACCGCCGCGGCGGCCCGCAGCAGCGAGCCACCGTCGGTGGCCAGCCGGTCGGCCAGCGCCGGCACCGCCGCCTGCAGCGACAGCTCCCGGGACCGGCCGGCGTAGACCCCGCCCAGCAGCGGATCGACCAGCCGGTCGACCACCTCGTCGCCGAACCGCCGGCCGACCAGGTCGCCGACCGAGACGTCCTCGACGACCGGCGGGTACGGGCCGCCGGCCGGCTCCGCCTCGATCCGGGCCAGCGCCTCGGCGCTGAGCACCCCGCTGGCCCGCACCGCGGCCAGGTCCGACGGCACCCCGACCACGGTCCGGGCCGGCAGGGCGTGGTTGCCGCCCCGGCTGTGCAGCAGCGCGGCGGTGGTCAGCGGCGCGATCAGCTCGAGCCCGGCCTCGGTGGCAGCCCGGACGCCTTCCGGCCGGCGGGCCAGCATCGCCTCGGCGCCCACATCCACCCAGGCACCGGCCACCTGCACCCGGTGCAGCTTGCCGCCGACCCGGTCGGCACCCTCCAGCACCAGCACCTCGATGTCCGGGCGGGCCCGGGCCAGGCCGGCGGCGGCGGTCAACCCGGCGATCCCGCCACCGACGACGGCAACCCTGGGCATCGATCGCTACAGCGAGTGGACGAGTTCGACGACCCGGGTCAGCACGTCGGGGTCGGTGTCGGGCGGCACGCCGTGGCCGAGGTTGAAGATGTGGCCCGGCGCCCGGCGGCCCTCGGAGACCACCCGGCGCACCGACCGCTCGATCACCGGCCAGTCCGACAGCAGCACCGCCGGGTCCAGGTTGCCCTGCACCGGGGTGGCGCCACCGATCCGGCGGGCCGCCTCGTCCAGCGGAACCCGCCAGTCCACCCCCACCACCGAGGCGCCGGCGACCCGCATCAGGTCGAGCAGCTCGCCGGTGCCGACCCCGAAGTGGATCTTGGGCACCTGGTAGCCGGTCAGCGCGGCGAACACCGCCTGCGAGTGCGGCAGCACGTACTCGGCGTAGTCGGCTGCCGACAGCCCACCGGCCCAGGAGTCGAACAGCTGCACCGCCGAGGCGCCGGCATCCAGCTGCACCCGCAGGAAGGCCGCCGAGATCTCGGCCAGCCGGGCCAGCAGCGCGTGCCAGACCGCCGGCTCGGAGTACATCAGCGCCTTCGTCCGGGCGTGCTCCTTGGACGGGCCGCCCTCGATCAGGTAGCTGGCCAGCGTGTAGGGGGCGCCCGCGAACCCGATCAGCGGGGTGTCGCCCAGTTCGGCGACCAACTGCCGCACCGAGACGGCGATGTCGGCGACGTCGGCCTCGTCCAGCCGGCGCACCGCGGCCACGTCGGCGGCGGTCCGCACCGGATGGGCCACCACCGGTCCGGTGCCGGGCACGATCTCGATCTCCAGGCCCACCGCGACCAGCGGCACCACGATGTCGGAGAAGAAGATCGCCGCGTCCACCCGGTGCCGGCGCACCGGCTGCAGGGTGATCTCGGTGACCAGGTCCGGCGTGCGGCAGGCCTGCAGCATCGAGGTGCCGAGCCGCAGCTTGCGGTACTCGGGCAGCGACCGGCCGGCTTGGCGCATGAACCAGACCGGGGGCCGGGCCAGGCGCTCACCGGCCGCCGCACGGGCCAGCAGGGATCGGGTGGCCGGGCCGCCGGGCAGCGGTCCCCCGGCGGTCGTCACGTCGGTGTGCGTCATCGCTGCCATCCTCGCACGCGGCCCGGACGCGGCGCGCCTTCCGCGGTGCAGAAGGCGCCCGTGCGAAGTTCTTTCCCGCGCACCTGGCAAATGCGCCACACTGGTACTCGGAAGGGACCCGCACGCTCATGTTGCCCGATTCCGGCTTTTCCGCCGACGGCGCACCCGCTGCCGAAGGCGGCGTGGACGCCGACGCGGTGCCGAGCAGTGCCCCGGAGCCGTTCCGCACCGCGATCACCAGCCTGCTGGCCACCACCGTCCGGCCGCAGGCCCGGGTCGAGCGAATCCGGCCGCCGCAGCGGCTGGCGCCGTGGACCTTCGCGGTCGCCGTCGACATCCTGCCCCCCGGCCACGACTCGGCGACCGGCCGGCTGGTGGTGCTCTACGACCCGGACGGCAGCGAGGCGTGGGACGGCGAGATCCGGCTGGTGGGCTATGCCCAGGCCGACCTGGCCGCCGACATGGCCGGCGACCCACTGCTGCCGGCGGTCGGCTGGAGCTGGCTGACCGAGGCGCTGACCCAGCGCAGCGCCGGCCACACCGCGGTGGGCGGCACCGTCACCCAGACCACCTCCACCCGGTTCGGCGACCTGCACGGTCCGACCAGCACCACCCAACTGGAACTGCGCGGTTCCTGGACCGCCACCACGACCGACCTCGCACCTCACCTGCTGGCCTTCGTCGACCTGCTCTGCACCGCGGCCGGCCTGCCTCCGGAGGGTGTGGCCGTTCTCGGTGACCGCTGAATGACCCCAGAGCGAACCGCATGACCTCTGAGCGCACCGCGTCCGAGGGTCCTGCCGATCCGCGAGACGACGCCTCGGGCGACCACGCCGTCGACTCGGGCGACCAGCCTGTCGCCCCGCTGCTGCGCGCGCCGGCCGACGGCACCCCGGATCCGCTGACCACCCCGGCCGAGCTGGCACGGGCCGCGGCAGGCCTGGCGGCCGGCCACGGCCCGGTCGCGGTGGATGCCGAACGGGCGTCGGGCTACCGCTACAGCCAGCGGGCCTACCTGGTGCAGCTGCGCCGGGCCGGCTACGGCACCGTGCTGATCGACCCGATCGCGCTGCCCGACCTGAGTTCGATCGACTCCGCCCTGGCCGGCGCGGAGTGGATCCTGCACGCCGCCACCCAGGACCTGAGCTGTCTGGCCGAGGTCGGCATGCGCCCGCGCCGGCTCTTCGACACCGAGCTGGCCGGCCGGCTGCTCGGTTCGGAGCGGGTGGCGCTGGGCACCATGGTCGAGCAGTACCTCGGCATCTCACTGGAGAAGGGTCACTCCGCGGCCGACTGGTCCACCCGGCCGCTGCCGGCCGACTGGCTGAACTACGCCGCCCTGGACGTCGAGCTGCTGATCGAGCTACGCGAGGTGCTGGTGGCCGAGCTGGCCCGGACCGGCAAGCTCGGCTGGGCCGAGCAGGAGTTCTCCGCGATCCTCGACGCCGCCCCGCCGGCACCCCGCGGCGACCCGTGGCGGCGTACCTCTGGAATCCACAACCTGCGCAACCGGCGCCAGCTGGCGATGGTGCGCTCGCTGTGGCAGGCCCGCGACCGGTTGGCCGCCGAGCGGGACGTGGCACCCGGCCGGACGCTGCCGGACGCCGCGATCCTGGCGGCGGTGAAGGCGAGTCCGAAGAGCCGGGACGAGCTGGCCGCGGTCGCCGTCTTCGGCGGGCCGCGGCAGCGCCGGCTGACCGACTACTGGTACCGGGCGCTGGCCGAGGGGCGGGAAACGCCGGAGGACCAGCTGCCGCCGCTGTCCCAGGCGAGCACCGACCCGGACGCGATGCCGTCGCCGGCCCGCTGGCGGGACCGGGATCCGGCCGCGGCGGCGCGGCTGGCAGCGGCCAAGCAGGCGGTCACCGAGATCGCCACCAAGCACCGGTTGCTCAGCCAGAACCTGCTGGCCGGCGACGTGCTGCGCCGGCTGGCCTGGCGCCCGGTGACCCCGCTGACCGAGGAGTCCGTCCGGGCCCGGCTGGCCGAGCTCGGCGCCCGGCCCTGGCAGATCGACCTGCTGGCCGAGCGGTTGACCGCAGCGCTGGCCGAACCGGAACCGGCCGGCTGACCATTGCCGGAACCGACCAGCTGACCAGCTGACCGGCGCCACGGTCGGCCAGATCACAGCAGGCTGTCGGAGCGGCTCCGCCGGCTGCCGGGTAGAGTAAGTTACCGACCAGTAACACAGTCTCTGCCGGCCGCTTTCCGCCTCCGCAGCCTTTTCCAGGAGCCCGCTGTGACGACTACTTCCTCCGATCCCGCCGCTGCCAAGAGCACGCAGCGCCGCACCCCGCGGCCGGTCCGCGACGTGGTCTTCGTCGACGGGGCACGTACCCCGTTCGGCAAGGCCGGCAAGGGCATGTACGCCGAGACCCGGGCCGACGACCTGATCGTCGCGGTGATCCGCGAGCTGCTGCGCCGGCATCCGGAGCTGCCACCGGAGCGGATCGACGAGGTGGCGATCGCGGCGGCCACCCAGATCGGCGACCAGGGGCTGACCATCGGCCGGGTGGCCGGCATGCTGGCCGGGCTGCCCAAGTCGGTGCCTGGCTACGCCATCGACCGGATGTGCGCCGGCGCGATGACCGCGGTCACCACCGTCGCCGGCTCCATCGCGTTCGGCGCCTACGACGTGGCGATCGCCGGCGGCGTGGAGCACATGGGCCGGCACCCGATGGGCGAGGGCGCCGACCCCAACCCGCGGTTCCTGGCCGACAGGCTGGTCTCACTCGACGCACTGTCGATGGGCGCGACCGCCGAGAACCTGCACGACCGGTTCCCGCACATCACCCGGGAGCGGGCCGACCGCTACGCGCTGCGCAGCCAGGAGAAGGTCGCCAAGGCCTACGCCGAGGGACGCATCCAACCGGACCTGGTGCCGGTGGCGACCCGGTCCGCCGAGCAGGGCTGGGGGCTGGCCGGCAAGGACGAGCCACCCCGGCCGAACACCACCCTGGATGACCTCGCCGGGCTGAAGACGCCGTTCCGGCCGCACGGCCGGGTCACCCCGGGCAACGCCGCCGGCCTCAACGACGGGGCCACCGCCTGCATCCTGGCCAGTGCCGACACCGCCGCCGAGCTCGGCCTGCCGGTGAAGATGACCCTGGTCGGCTACGGCTTCGCCGGGGTGGAACCCGAGCTGATGGGCGTCGGGCCGATCCCCTCGACCGAGCGGGCGCTGGCCAGCACCGGCCTCACGATCGACGACATCGGCCTGTTCGAGCTGAACGAGGCGTTCGCCGTGCAGGTGCTGGCCTTCCTCGACCACTACGGCATCGATGACGACGATCCCCGGGTCAACCCGTACGGCGGCGCGATCGCGCTCGGCCACCCGCTGGCCTCCTCCGGGGTCCGGCTGATGACCCAGCTGGCCCGCCAGTTCGCCGAGCACCCCGAGGTGCAGTACGGGCTGACCGCGATGTGCGTCGGGTTCGGCCAGGGCGGCTCGGTGATCTGGGAGAACCCGCACTACACCGGCGCTTCGCAGGACAGCACCTCGCAGACCGGCGCGACGAACGGAGCACAGCAGTGAGCGCACCCGCCAATGCCCCCGACTTCCAAGGCGAAGTCGTCACCCGGGCCCTGGTCCGCTACCTCGAGGTACCCGGCGTGGCCGGTGAGTTCGCGCTGATCACCCTGGACAACGGCCTCGACCACACCCGGCCGTCCACCTTCGGCCCGGCCGGGCTGCGCTCGCTCGACGAGGCACTGGACCAGATCGCCGCCCGCACCCCGAAGGTGACCGCGGTCGCGGTGACCGGCAAGCCGTTCGTGTTCGCCGTCGGCGCCGACATCTCCGGCATCGGGCTGGTCACCGAGCGCAGCCAGGCACTGCAGATCGCCCAGGAGGGCCACCGGGTCTTCGCCCGGTTGCGCAACCTCGACGTCCCCACCTTCGCCTTCGTCAACGGGGCGGTGCTCGGTGGCGGGCTGGAGCTGGCGCTGCACTGCGACTACCGCACCCTGTCCAGCACCGCCGCGGCGATCGCGTTCCCGGAGTGCTTCCTGGGCCTGGTGCCGGGCTGGGGCGGCACCCAGCTGCTGCCCAACCTGATCGGGCCCGACAAGGCCGTCCGGGTGATCATCGAGAACGCGCTGAACCAGAACAAGATGCTCAACCCGAAGCAGACCTTCGACTACGGCATCGCCGACGTGCTGCTGGATTCGGCCGACTTCCTGTCCGAGTCGCTGCGCTGGGCCGGCCGGGTGCTGGCCGGGACGGTCACCGTGAGCCGGCCCGAGGTCGACCGGGGTGCCGGCTGGGACGCCGCGCTGGCCAAGGGCCGCGCGGCGGCAGATGCCCGGCTGCACGGCAGCGCGCCGGCCCCGTACCGCGCCCTGGACCTGCTGGAGCTGGCCCGGACCGCGGACTTCGCCACCGGCACCGCCGCCGAGGACGAGGCGCTGGCCGACCTGATCATGAGCGACGAGCTGCGCAGCGGCCTGTACGCCTTCGATCTGGTCAACAAGCGGGCCAAGCGGCCGGCCGGCGCCCCGGACAAGTCGCTGGCCCGGCCGGTCGGCAAGGTCGGGGTGGTCGGCGCCGGGCTGATGGCCGGCCAGCTGGCGCTGCTGTTCGCCCGCCGGCTCGAGGTGCCGGTGGTGCTCACCGACCTCGACCAGGCCCGGTTGGACCGCGGCGTGGGCTACGTGCACGGCGAGATCGACGCGCTGATGGGCAAGGGCCGGATCAACCAGGACAAGGCCAACCGGCTCAAGGGCCTGGTCACCGGCTCGCTGACCCAGGACGCCTTCGCCGACGCCGACTTCGTCATCGAGGCGGTCTTCGAGGAGATGTCGGTCAAGAAGGCGGTGTTCGCCGAGCTGGAGAAGCACGTCTCCCCCGAGGCGATCCTGGCCACCAACACCTCCTCGCTCTCGGTCACCGAGATGGCCGCCGAGCTGGCGCACCCGGAACGGGTGGTCGGCTTCCACTTCTTCAACCCGGTCGCGATCCTGCCGCTGCTGGAGGTGGTGCGCGGCGCCAAGACCGACGACCCGGCGCTGGCCACCGCGTTCGCGGTCGCCAAGACGCTGAAGAAGTCGGCGGTGCTGGTCTCCGACGCCCCGGCGTTCGTGGTGAACCGGCTGCTGACCCGGTTCCTCGGCGAGGTGACCGCGGCGGTGGACGAGGGCACCCCGATCGAGGTGGCCGACCGGGCGCTGGCCCCGCTGGGCCTGCCGATGTCGCCGTTCGTGCTGCTGGCCCTGGTGGGGCCGGCGGTCGCGCTGCACGTGGCCGAGACCATGCACGCGGCCTTCCCGGACCGGTACCAGGTCTCGGACAACCTGCGCCGGCTGGTCGAGGCCGGCAAGCCCGGCATCTATGTCTGGGATTCCGGCAGCCCCGAGGTCGACCCCGAGGTGGCCGCGCTGTTCGTCCCCGGCGACCGGCCCTCGACCGAGGAGCAGGTGCGGGACCGGGCGCTGAGCGCGCTGGCCCAGGAGATCGACCTGATGCTGGCCGACGGTGTGGTGGCCGAGCCGCAGGACATCGACCTGTGCCTGCTGCTGGGCAGCGGCTGGCCGTTCCACCTCGGCGGCATCACCCCGTACCTGGACCGGCAGGGCGTCTCGGAGCGGGTCCGCGGCCGGCGGTTCCTGGCTCCCGGCGTGGCCAGCGTCGCGACCGGCTGACCTGACAGCGTCCTCTTAGGGCAGTTCGGCCATCGACTGCAGGTCATCCGGCCCCAGGTCCAGCAGCGCCGCCTTGCCGCTGCCCGGCTGGTAGCCGACCACGGTGGCGTCCGGGCCGAGGCCGACCACCTGGCCGTTCCACCAGAGCGGGCGCAGCGGCGCCGGGATCGGGAAGCCGTCCGGTTGTAGCGCCGGTGCCGCCCTGGTCGACGAGCCCGAGGACGACGACCCAGCGGTGGCCACCGTGCTGGACCCGCTGACCGTCACCGACGGCCCGGGCTGGCCCGGCGTGCCGGACGGACTGCTGGACGCCGGCGGGCTGCTCGACGGGGGCGGGGCGATCAGCGCCACCACCTCGACCCGGTCGGTGCCGACGTTCTTCAGCTGCGCCACCATCAGCCGGCGCCGGGAGCCGACCTGGGCGTAGGCGGCGAACGCCGAGCCGTCCGGGGAGAAGCTGGCCGGCCCGGTCACCACCGTGATGCCGCGGGTCGGGAAGAACCACCGCACCCCGGCCACCGTGGTCGGCGATGCCGACGGCGAGGCGCTCGCCCGCGAGCCGGTCGGGCTGGCGCTGGCCGACGGGGTCACCGTCGAGGTGGCGGTCGAGGTGGCATACCGCAGCGGCATCAGGCCGAAGCGCCGGGCGGCGACGTCCCAGACCAGCAGGTTCTCAGCGTCCGCGGCCAGCGGGTGCACCGGGCCGAGCTGGCGCAGCGAGCGGTTCGGCCGGATCAACGTGGCGGCCGCGGACAGCGGCTCCAGCGGCACGCCGTTGTCGAACACCCGGCTGACCGGCTTCCACACCACCAGGCCGACGGTGGTGTCGGTCGCTACCCGGCTGCCGGCCGGCAGGAACTGAGATATCCCGACCCGCTGGCCGGCCGCGTCGTAGCGCTGCACCGCGAAGTCGCGCAGCTCCGGTGGCCCGGTGTCCGAGGGGGTCGGGCTCGCGGTCGGACCGGTCTCGGCCGACCCGTCGGGCAGCAGCCGGCCGGGTTCGGTCAGGCCGGTCTCCACCAGCACCGCGGCCCGGCCGGTCGCCGCCGGGATCGCCGCGTCGGCCCGCCCGAGGTCGTGCACGGTCAGGTCGGCCTGCACCGCGAAGGCGTGCTGCCGGCCGTCCAGGGCAGCCAGCACCACGCTCAGCCCGCGACCGGTCACCACCGACAGCGGCCGGGCGGTGGCCGGCAACGGCACCCGCCGGACGGCCTGGCCCTGGCGCTGCTCGACCATGCCGGCCCGGATCACCAGCAGGCCGGGCACCGTCGCGGGCACCGTAGGGCTGCCGCTCACCCCGACCGAGGTGCCGCTGGGCCGCGACGACGGCTGCGGTTCGCCGCGCACGATCAGGATCACCGCCAACACCAGCAGCACCGCGATCCCGAATCCGGGCGAGTTGGTCCACGACGGAAGCGTGGGCAGCCGGCGGCGCTTCGACACGGGCTGGGTGGACACGACAGGAACCGGCTCGCGGGCTAGGACGCCAGCGAGGCCTCGCCGGCCTCGGCAGCGGGGAACGAGATCTCCACCCGCAGCCCACCGGCCGGCTGGGCGGTGGCCGTGATCGAGCCGTGGTGGGCGTCCACGATGGCCCGGACGATGGACAACCCCAGCCCGGCACCACGCTGGCCGGTACGGGCCCGCCCGCCTCGGCGGAAGGCGTCGAAGAGGCCCTCGACCTCGTCCGGCTGCACCGGCACGCCGCTGTTGACCACCACCAGCCGGGCCACCCGGTTCGCCCCGGCGCCGGCCATCTCGGTCCGGACCTGCACCCAGCCGCCCGGCACGTTGTAGCGCACCGCGTTCTCCACCAGGTTGCCGATCACCCGCTCCAGCAGGCGAGGGTCGCCGGTGGTACGGGCCGGATCGCCTTCGGCGGTGATGGTGATGTCGCGGGTGGCTGCCTCCGCCTTGGCCGCCGCCACCGCGGTCGGGATCAGTTCGTTGAGCGCCACCACCTCGCTCGCCTCCAGGCTCTGGCCCTCCCGGCCCTGCAGCCGGGCCAGCGCCAGCAGGGCGTCCACCAGCTTCTGGGCCCGGTTGGTGGCCTCGCGCACCACCTCGCCCATCCGGCGCAGCTCGTCCGGCGGGGCGTTCGGGTCGGACAGGGTGACGTCCAGCTCGGTCTGGATCACCGCCAGCGGGGTGCGCAGCTCGTGGCTGGCGTTGGCGACGAACCGGCGCTGGCTGCCGAAGGCGGCGTCGAGGCGGGCCAGCATGTCGTCGAAGGTGTCGGCGAGCTCGCGCAGCTCGTCGTCCGGACCGCCCAGCCCGATCCGCTCGCTGAGGGTCTTGGTGGACAGCTGCTTGGCGGTGGCGGTGATCCGGGCGACCGGGCGCAGCGCCTGCCGGGCCAGCAGGTAGCCGCCGATCGAGCCGATCAGCACGATCACCCCGAAGTAGAGCAGCCCGTTGTTGAGCAGGTAGTGCAGGGCGTCGGTGCGCATCACCGAGCGGGCGTCGGAGGGGTTCCAGGTGGTCTTGGCGCCGGTGGCGTTGTCGACGATGGTGACGTCGCCGGGGTTGGGCGGCAGCGCGATCTGGCTGAGTGCCCGGTCCAGCAGGATGTAGGACGTGGCCAGCAGCGCGGCACCGATGAGCAACACCAGAGCGCCGTAGAGCAGCGCCATCCGGATTCGCAGCGACGGCTGCACCAGTCTCACTGGTCGGTCGAACCTCCGTTCTCATCGTCGGCGGACGCCGTGACCAGGGTCGGATCGACCCGGTAACCCGAGCCGACCACGGTCTCGATGATGGGCGGTTCGCCGAGCTTACGGCGCAGCGTCATCATGGTGACCCGGACGGTGGTGGTGAACGGGTCGGCGTGTTCGTCCCACACCCGGTCGAGCAGCTCCTCACTGGAGACAACGACGCCGGCAGCCGACAGCAACGTCTCCAGGACGCCGAATTCCTTGCGGGTCAGGTCGACATTGCGCCCGGACCGGGTCACGGTGCGCTTGGCCGGGTCCAGCACCAGGTCGCCGGCCTGCAGCACCGGCGGGGCGGCCGGGGTGGCGCGCCGGCCGAGCGCCCGCACCCGGGCCACCAGCTCGGCGAACGCGAAGGGCTTGGCCAGGTAGTCGTCGGCGCCCAGCGCCAGGCCCTCGACCTTGTCCTCGATCGAGCCGCTGGCGGTGAGCATGATGACCCGGGTCAGCACCCCCTCGTCGGTCAGCGAGCGGCAGATCTCGTCACCGCTCTTGCCCGGCAGGTCGCGGTCGAGCACCACCACGTCATAGCGGGTGGTGGTCGCCTTGCTGAAGCCCTCGTCGCCGTCGTAGGCGACGTCTACGGCCATGCCCTCCCGGCGCAGGCCACGCACCACGGCATCGGCCAGCTGGGTCTCGTCTTCAACCACAAGTACGCGCACGGTGTCTCCGCTTTCTCGGTGACCTCGAACGGCGTTGAGGTCGCATGGTGGCACAACGATCTCACGAACACCCGCAACCGGGCGGTAGCGGTCACTCCCGCCGGTCGGTGTCTTGCCCGGACGCCGGTCCCGCCGAGAACAGCTGCTCGCCGTCCCGGTCGGCGGAGCTGACAGCGCCGGCCGAATCATCTTCGGCCCGGCCGAGCACCGCGGCGGCGAACTCGACCACCCGCCGGGCGATGCCCTGCGGGCTCAGGCCGATCCCGGCACGCACCTCCGCCACCTTGCCGTGTGCGAGGAACTCCACCGGGACGCCGATCTCGCGGGTGGGCACGGTCAGGCCCTGCTCCCCCAGGTACTGGGCGAACCGGGAACCGGCGCCGTTGACCACCACGCCGTCCTCGACGGTGACCAGCACGCCGGCCTGCGCGGCGAAGTCGGCCAGCGCCGGGGGCACCGGGGTCACCCAGCGCGGGTCGATCACCCGGACGGTGTAGCCGGCGCCGCCGATCCGGGTGGCGGCGTCGAGCACGTCGGCGGCCATCGCGCCGACCGACACCAGCAGCACGTCCACCGGGCCGCTGGCGGTCTCGGCCAGCACGTCGACGCCGTCCACCGAGCGCAGCGCGGGGATGTCGGCGCCCAGCGGCGTCTTGGGGTAGCGCAGCACCGACGGCGCGTCCGAGATCGCCACGCACTCGGCCAGCGCCGCACGCAGGGTCGGCTCGTCGCGCGGCACCGCCAGATGGATGCCGGGCACGATGCCCAGCATCGCCAGGTCCCACATGCCGTGGTGGCTGGGGCCGTCCTCGCCGGTGATGCCGGCCCGGTCCAGCACCAGGGTGACGCCGGCCCGGTGCAGCGCGACGTCCATCAGCAGCTGGTCGAAGGCGCGGTTGAGGAAGGTCGCGTACAGCGCGATCACGGGGTGCAGGCCGGCCGCGGCCATGCCGGCCGCCGAGGTGAGGGCGTGCTGCTCGGCGATGCCGACGTCGAAGCAGCGGTCCGGGTACTCGGCCGCGAAGGCGCCCAGGCCCACCGGGTCGAGCATCGCGGCGGTGATCGCCACCACGTCGTCGCGGACGCCGCCGATCCGGACCATCTCCTCGGAGAACACCCCCGACCAGGTCTTGCCGCCCTTGCTCAGGAACTCGCCGGTCTCGGGGTCGAAGGCGCCGCCGCCGTGCATGTGGTCGGCCAGGTGGTTCTCGGCCGGGGCGTAGCCGTAGCCCTTGCGGGTCACGCAGTGCACCAGCACCGGGCCGCCGAACTGCCGGGCCAGGGTGAGGGCCTGCTCCAGGGCGGCCATGTCGTGGCCGTCCACCGGGCCGAGGTATTTCAGGCCGAGGTCTTCGAACATGCCCTGCGGGGCGAACATGTCCTTCATCCCCCGCTTGATGCCGTGCAGCGCGCCGTACAGCGGCGGCCCGACCACCGGGGTGCGCTCCAGGGTGTCCTTGACGTTCTCCAGGATCCGCTCGTAGCCCGGACGCAACCGCAGCCCGGCCAGATGTTCGGCCAACCCGCCGATGGTCGGCGAGTAGGACCGGCCGTTGTCGTTGACCACGATCACCACCGGCCGCTCGGCGGCGGCGATGTTGTTCAGCGCCTCCCAGCACATGCCGCCGGTCAGCGCGCCGTCGCCGACCACCGCCACCACCGGACGCCGCTCACCGCGCACCTCGAAGGCCTTGGCCACCCCGTCGGCGTAGGACAGCGCCGTGGAGGCGTGCGAGTTCTCGATCCAGTCGTGCTCGCTCTCGGCGCGGCTGGGGTAGCCGGACAGACCATCGCGCTGCCGCAGGGTGCCGAACTGTTCGTGCCGTCCGGTGATGATCTTGTGCACGTAGCTCTGGTGGCCGGTGTCGAACAGGATCGGCTCGGCCGGCGAGTCGAACACCCGATGCAGCGCCAGGGTGAGCTCCACCGCACCCAGGTTGGGCCCGAGGTGACCGCCGGTCTTGGAGACCTTGCCGACCAGGAAGTCCCGGATCTCGGCGGCCAGTGAGGCAAGCTCGTCGGAGTTGAGCGTGCGCAGGTCGGCGGGTCGGGAGATCCGGCTCAGAATGGGGCTCACGAGAGATCAGCCTACTTGTACCGTGCCGTTTTCGGAGCTGCCATCGGCGGGTCTGCCCGCACCGGATCGGGTGATGTCGACCGCCTCCCCGGCGGGCTGATCCGGGGTGTCGACCGGTGCGCGATCGGGCCGCAGCACCGCGATGCACTCCACGTGGTGGGTCATCGGGAAGGCGTCGAACGCCGACAGCTCAGCCAGTTGCCAGCCGGCGTCCCGGGCGAATCGGATGTCGCGGGCCAGCGCCGCCGGATCGCAGGCCACATAAACCACCACGCGCGGGCCACCGGACAGGATCGCGGCCAGCACCGCCCGGCCAGCACCGCTGCGCGGCGGGTCCAGCACCACGATGTCCGGCTCGCCACCCAGCTCCCGGGCCGCCACGGCGATGCTGTCCGCCGCCACGGTGGCCCGGTGCACAGCGGCCCACGGCAGGCCGGCCAGGGCGCCTGCGGCGTCGGCGACCGCGGTCCGGTCGGACTCCAGGCCGAGCACCCGCCCGGTACCGGTCACCGCCTCGGCCAGTGCCGCGGTGAACAGCCCGGCGCCGGCGTACAGATCGAGCACCCGCTCCCCCGGCCGCGGGTCCGCCGCGGCCAGCACCGTCCGGGTGAACACCTCGGCGGCGCGCGGGTGGGTCTGCCAGAAACCGGCCGGACTGACCTCGAACCGCCGGCCGGCCACTGTGTAGCGCAGCCGCGGCGGACCGGAAAGCTGCTCGGCCGTCAGCACCGGGCGGGCCGCCCGGCTCCGGTTGGCCGCACCCCGGCCGCCCGCACCCCGGCCGCCGGCACCCCGGCCGGTCGCGCCTCGCCGGCCGGCGGGCCGGTACCCGACCTCGACCACCTCGCCGGCGTCGTCGACGGCCACCTCGAGCTCGGCCAGCCCCGGCCAGTCCCGCTGCAGGGCGGTGGCGTCGCCCACTCCGGGGGCGCCGATCGGGCAGCGGCTGACCGGCACCACGGTGTGCGAACGGTGCGCGTGCAGGCCCAGCTCACCGGCCGGTCCGACGGCGAACCGCACCCGGCGCCGCCAGCCGAGGCCGTCCTCGGCGCCGTCCAGCGGCTGCACCGTCACCTCGCGGTCGAGGCCGGCCAGCCGGCTCAACTGCTCGGCCACCACCGCGGCCTTCAGCGCCCGCTGGGCAGGCAGCGCGGCGTGCTGGAAGTCGCAGCCACCGCAGCCGCCGGGATGGGCGTACGGGCAGGGCGGGGTGACCCGGTCCGGCGAGGCCTGCCGGATCTCGACCGCGTCGGCCCGGCAGAACGAGCCGCCGCGATCCTCGGTCACCTCGGCCAGCACCGTCTCACCGGGCAGCGCGTGCCGCAAAAACACCACCCGGCCCTGGTGCCGGGCCACGCAGTGGCCGCCGTGTGCGACCGGGCCGACCAGCACCTCGAAGCGACGTCCCAGCCAGTTCTCCTCCGGCTGCTCGCGCTGTGTGTGCTCCACCCGACCAGCCTAGGCAGCTGGTCCGGCGAGCCGTTGCCCACTCGGCGGGTGCGCGAGGCAGCGCCGGACCCGCCGGAGTGTGTAGCGTCCCCGGGGTGCACATCGTCGTCATGGGGTGCGGTCGGGTCGGTTCCACCCTCGCGCACCATCTGCAGCGCCTGAACCACAGCGTTGCCGTCATCGACCAGGACCCGGCGGCCTTCCGCCGGCTCGGCGAGACCTTCACGGGCAAGACCATCGCCGGGGTCGGCTTCGACCGGGACACCCTGGTCGAGGCGGGCATCGAGAACGCCGACGCCTTCGCGGCGGTGTCCAGCGGAGACAACTCCAACATCATCGCCGCCCGGGTGGCCCGGGAGACCTTCGGCATCAGCCACGTGGTGGCCCGGATCTACGACCCGCTGCGGGCCGAGGTCTACGAGCGGCTCGGCATCCCGACCATCGCCACCGTGCCGTGGACGGCCGGCCGGCTGCTCAAGACCCTGCTCGGCGGCACCATCGACGAGGAGTGGCGTGACCCCACCGGCCAGGTGGTGATGCTGCACGTGATCCTGGCCGAGGCCTGGGTCGGCCGGAAGCTGACCAGCTTCGAGGAGGCCACCGGCTGCCGGGTGGCGCTGATCAGCCGGTTCGGCAAGGGCGAGCTGCCCACCTCGGTCACCGTGGTGCAGGCCGGCGACGAGTTGCACGTCACCGCCACCGACGATCTCACCGAAGGCATCCGGGCGGCCGCGGCGGCCGGGCCGGTAGGAGGGCACCACTGATGAGGATCGCCATAGCCGGCGCCGGCGCCGTGGGACGCTCGATCGCCCGGGAACTGTTGGCCAACGGCCACCGGGTGATGCTGATCGACAAGGACGCCAAGAAGGTCCGGCCGGAGCGGATCGAGGGCGCGGACTGGGTGCACGCCGACGCCTGCGAGCTGGCCAGCATGGAGGACGCCCAGCTGCAGGAGTGCGAGGTGGTGATCTCGGCCACCGGCGACGACAAGGTGAACCTGGTGGTGTCGCTGCTGGCCAAGACCGAGTTCTCGGTGCGGCGGGTGGTGGCCCGGATCAACCATCCGGCCAACGAATGGCTGTTCAACGAGTCCTGGGGGGTGGACGTCGCGGTGTCCACGCCGCGGGTGCTGGCTGCCCTGGTCGAGGAGGCCGTCTCGGTCGGCGACGTGGTGCGGCTGTTCACCTTGCGGGAGGGCCAGGCCAACCTGATCGAGGTCACCCTGCCTGCCGGCGCGCCGTGTGCCGGAGTGCCGGTGCGCGACGTCGCGTTGCCGATCGATGCGGCCATGGTCGCGATCATCCGCAATTCCCGAGTGATCGTGCCCACCCCGGACGAGCCGCTGGAGCCCGGAGACGAGCTGCTATTCGTCGCCCTTCCGGAGGCCGAGCCCGCCATCCGGCGAGCCGTCTGCGCCGCCTGACCGCAGCTGCCCCGGGGTCGGCTGTTCGAACTCCGACCGCTCGAACTCCGGCTGTTCGAACTCCGGCCGCTCGAACTCCGGCGGATCAGCGACGGCGACCGGTCCGATCGCCGCGGGCCCGGTCAGCGCCGAACCCAGTCCGAGCTGGTGCCGGGCTCGCCGAACCACCCAGAACACCACCGCGACCACGGCCAGGTAGAGCGGCAGGCCCATCGCGATCTTGGCCGCCGCCAGCAGCCCGGTCCGGTTGTCCTTGAACAGGCTGAGCTGCACCAGCGCCCGCGCCAGGAACATCGCCAGCACCGCCGCGGTCGCGATGTCGTAGGCCCGGCGCAACCTGCGCACCTGGTGCCAGCGCTGCTCGGGCGGCAACGGCGAGGGGTCCAGGTACTCCCACAGCACCCCGACCAGCGGTCGCCGGACCAGCAGCGACCCGGCGAACACCGCCGCGTAGCCGAACGCCGAGGCGATGCCGAACAGGAAATAGCCGCGGGCCTGGCCGGTGCGGGCTGCGATGGCGGCTGCGATGGCCACGCTGAACAGCCCGCCGATCGCCTGCTGGACCGGCTGGCGGCGGGCCATCCGGTAGCCGGCGGTCAGCACTCCGGCGCCCACCGCGGCCCAGATCGCGGCGCGCAACCCGGACACCGCGTTGACGATCACGAACACCACCAGCGGGATGGTCGCCACCACGGTCCCGGACCAGCCGCCCATCGAGTCGAGGATCTGCTGGCGGGTCCGTTCGCGCAGCTCGTCCGAGGGCTTGCCCGACGGAGGGCCCGGCAGGTTCGGCGGTGCTGAGGTCACGAGAGCTAGCCGTCCTGCGGCTGGACGGACTGGCCGGCGGCCTCGGCGGCGGCCGCCGCCGCGAGCTGCTCGGCAGCCTCCTTGGGCAGTTGCAGCGGCACCGGTTCGCGCACCGGCAACGGGTCGTTGCCGCGCACCACCACCACACCGCGGAAGGCGTCCAGGAAGGGGCTTGCCTGCTCCTCCTCCAGCGCCGGCGCACCGGCCAGCATGGCGCGCAGGAACCAGCGCGGGCCGTCCACGCCGAGGAAGCGCACCGGGGTCAGGCCGCCGGGCGCCGGCAGCCGGCCGACCAGTTCGGCGCCGAACGGACCGTCCTGTTCGGAGACGGTGCCGCCCTGGGTGGAGATCGAGGCCTTGATCTCGGCACGGATCTCGTCCCAGATGCCTTCCTTGCGCGGGGCGGCGAACACCCCGAGCTGCATCTGGCCGGTCGGGCTGAGCAGGGTCACCCCGGCCACCTGGCCGTCCTCGCCGACCTCGACGCGGATCTCGAGGCCGATGTCGACCGGCACCCGCAACGCACCCAGGTCCAGCCGCTCGCCCTCGATGGCCGGGCTGTCGGCGATGTCGTAGGGACCGGTGGTCGGCGCACTCTCGTGCCGCCGCTTGGTCTCCCACGGCGGGGTGGCGTCGAGTTTGGACTGCTCGGTGCGCTTTTCCTTGCGCCGCAGCGCCATTACTGATCGTCTCCTCTGTTGTTCGCTGCCGGCCGGCGGCCGTCATCCAGCGCACCGGCACCGCCGGTCGAACCGTGCCCGGCCAGTCCGCGGACCGAATCGGGCAGTCTTTCCACCACTTCGAAGCGGGCCTGCTCGACCCGCTGGATGACCAGTTGGGCGATCCGGTCGCCCCGGCGAAGCTGCACGGCCTGATCCGGGTCGTGGTTGACCACGATGACCTTGATCTCGCCACGGTAACCCGAATCGATGGTTCCCGGGGCGTTCACCAGGCCCAAGCCGGCCCGCCAGGCCAGCCCGGACCGGGGATGGATGAATCCGGCGTACCCGGCGGGCAGCGCAATCGCCAAACCGGTCGGCAGCAGCGCACGCTCGCCCGGCAGCAACCGGACGTCCACCATGGTGCACAGATCGGCGCCGGCGTCGCCGGCCAGCGCGTAGCCGGGCAGCGGTGCGTCCGGGTGCACCCGCTGCACCTGCACCTGCAGCGGGGTCGGGTCGGCCGGCAGCGGGCGCACGCCCGGCAGGTCCACGCCGGCTTGCTGGCTCGGCGCTGCGTTGGTCACAGCGCCAAAGGCTACCCTCGTCCGGTGATGGCCCCCTCGCCTTCCCGGGCCCGGCCGGCCGGGCCCGGTTCCGGCTACACCGAGCAGCTGCGGACGCCGTGGTGGTGGTACCTGGGCGCAGTGGGGGTGGCACTGCTGCTCGGCGCGGAGTTCGCGGTGGCCGTCCCGGGCTGGCTGGCCGGGGTGCCGTTGCTGCTGCTATTGCCGGCCGGCCTGCTGTTCGTCCGGCGGCTGTCCGCCGGCCGCATCACGGTGACCGAGGGCCGGGTGGTTGCCGGTGACCGCAGTGTGCCGGTGGCCGACATCGAGCAGGCCATCGATCTCACGGCCCAGGAGTTGCGCCGGCTGATCGGCCGGCACAGCGATCCGCTGGCCTTCACCTACGTCCGGTCCTGGATCGGGCCCGGCGTGCAACTGGTGCTGCAAGCGCCGGCCGCCCCGCTCGAGCCGGACGACCGCTACCCCGAGCCGTACTGGGTGCTGTCCACCCGGCATCCGGACCGGTTGCTGGCCGCCCTGGACGCGGCGACCGCACCGTCAGCCGGCTGAGCCACACTGACGACGCGCGGGGTCAGACGAAAGTCACACAGGAACGGGAGTCGCCGGTGACGCTGGGTCGGTTCGAGGGACAGGTGGCGTTGGTCACCGGCGCCAGCCGGGGCATCGGCCTGGCGGTGGCACAGCGGCTGGTGGACGAGGGCGCCCGGGTGTGCATCACCGCGCGCAAGCAGCCGGCCCTGGAAGAGGCGGTGGCCGGGCTGGGCGGACCGGACCGGGCGATCTTCGCCGCCGGCGGCACTGACGACCCGCAGCACCGCCAGGCGGCGGTGCAGGCCACCCTGGCGGCGTTCGGCCGGCTGGACGTGCTGGTCAACAACACCGGCATCAACCCGACCTACGGTCCGCTGCTGGACCTCGACGAGGGCCTGGCCCGCAAGATCTTCGAGGTCAACGTGCTGGCCGCCCTCGGCTGGACCAGGCTGGCCTGCCGGGCCTGGCTCGCCGAGCACGGCGGGGCGGTGGTCAACATCGCCTCGGTGGCCGGGCTCGGCGCCTCTCCCGGCATCGGCTTCTACGGCGTGACCAAGGCGGCCCTGATCAACCTGACCAGGCAGCTGGCGGTCGAGCTGGCACCGCGGGTGCGGGTCAACGCGGTCGCGCCGGCGGTGGTCAAGACCAGGTTCGCCGAGGCGCTCTACGCCGACGACGAGGAGGCGGCCGCCGCTAACTACCTGCTCGGCCGGCTCGGCGAACCGGCCGACATCGGTGCCGCGGTGGCCTATCTGGCCGCCGCCGACGCCGCCTGGACGACCGGCCAGACGCTGGTCATCGACGGCGGCATGAAGGGCACCCTCTGAGCTTGCCGCCGCATCTGCGAGTGGGCGGCCGGTCAGGGCCGGCTGGATCAGAGCTGGCGGAACCAGCGGTCCTTGGTGAGGTCGCGCAGCTCGCCCAGCAGCGTCTCGCCCAGGGCCTTGGTGGCCCGGCGGTTGACCTCGGCGCCGGCGACCGCACCGGCCAGGAACGGGGCCAGGCTGGTGGTGCTGCGCCCGAGCCGGCGCAGCACCTGGCCGCGCAGCTCGCGCTTGGCCGCCGCGCCGAAGACCGCGCCCAGCCCGGCCCCAGTCAGCTCGGGTGAGATCGCCCGGCGGCGCACCCACGACATCAGGTACGCGCTGGCCCGTTCCGAGGTGGTGCCCGGCGCCGGGCGTCCCAGCAGCTCGTGCAGCTCGGCGACCAGCTTCAGCTCGACAGCGGTGACGACCAGCATCTCGGCGGCCAGTTGGATCGGTGTCGCCAGCAGCAACGGCGGGCTGAGGAACTCCACGGCGGCCAGTCCGCCGGCGGCAGCGCCGATCCCGGCGGTCGCCCGGGCGGCCTGCTTGATCAGCCGCTCGGCGATCTCGACGTCGGCGTGCCCGGGATGCTGGCGGCGCAGCGCGTCGGCGTCGCGCACGATGATCCGCGGCGCCAGCTCCACGATCAGTTCGGTCAGCCACCGGCCGGCGGCCACCGCCCGGACGCCGGATGCCTTGGCGCTGTGGGCCAGCACCGGGATCAGGGCGGCCAACGCCTTCTGGCGGCTGTGCCGGTCGTCTTCACCGCCGGCGGGCGCGGCAGCTCGGGCCACCAGGTCTGCCAGTGCGTCGTCGGTCATGACTCACCCTCTCCCAGGTGCGCGCGGACCGCACGGCGGGATGCGCCGCGCCGGGCAGCCGTGAGCGCAGCCGGCCACTCGGAACGAGCGACCGGCTGTGCTGAACTACGGTCCTGCGATCAGGCGCAGTCCCGGCAGATCGGCTGGCCGTTCTTCTCACGGGCCAACCGGCTGCGGTGATGCACCAGGAAGCAGCTGGAGCAGGTGAACTCGTCATCCTGCTTGGGGAGCACCCGGACGGTGAGCTCCTCCCCGGACACGCTGGACAGGTCCGCACCGGGCAGTTCCAGCGACTCGGCCAGTTCGGCCTCGTCGACGTCGATGGAGCCCGACTGCGCCTCGGCCCGGCGCGCCTTCAGTTCTTCGAGGGAATCCTCATTCAGTTCGTCTACATCCCCACGGCGGGGTGCGTCGTAATCGGTGGCCACTACCCTGTCAACTCCTTGATCAAATCCCCAAGCGCGCGCGATCCGGCTTTCTGGACCACCGGGCGGTGCTGCCCGCCCTACCGCTGGCGCGGAACCGTACCGTGTTCCGCCTGCGCTCCAACGACCGGGCAGGCCTCACCATTCCCGAAACCGATCCGGCTAGGCTGGCGGCGCACAGGCAGTCGGTCGGCAGGAGGTGAATGGCGGAGTATGTCCACTGCCACCAGACGCCGGCCGCTGCCCGCACTCGCCTTTCTGCTCGCCCTGAGCATCCTCACCGGCATCGTCTGGTGGCGCGTATTACACCGTGCCGAGCCAGCCGGGACCGCGCAGCCGCCGGCGCCGTCCCAGTCGGTGCAGTGCAGCCCCGGCAGCAAGGGCATCAAGTTGCCGGCGCCGTCCGCGGTGACGGTGACCGTGCTCAACGGCGCCGGCCGTGACCAGCTGGCCACCCGGACCAGCAACCAGCTCAAGAGCCGCGGGTTCAAGGTCGGCACGCCGGGCACCACCTCGGGGCTGTCCGGGGTGGCCGAGATCCGCTACGGCTCGACCGGCAAGGCCGGCGCGACGCTGCTGAGCTACTACCTGCCCGGCGCCAAGCTGGCTGCTGCGAGCCGCAAGGACGCCAAGCTCGAACTGGTGCTGGGATCGGGCTTCACCTCCCTGGCCAGCGACACCTCGGTGAAGCAGGCCGTCGCCAAGGCCAGCAAGCCCTGCTGAGCGCCGAGCAGCTGACCCGGCCAGCCGGCCGTCAGCCGGTGTCGGCCGCCCCGACCTCGATGAGCGCGTCGAAGAACTCCGCGGCATGGTCGGGATGCGCCCCGGCCACCATCGACGCACCGGCCGGCCGGCCACGCAGCCCCGAGGTAGCCACCCCGGCCTCGGTGGCGATCAGCAGGCCGGCTGCGTAGTCCCACTCCCCCAGCGGCCCCTCGTAGTACATGTCCACCCAGCCGGCCGCCAGCGCGCAGAGGTCGAGCGCGGCTGACCCGAGCCGGCGCAGGTTGCCGACCCGGCCCAGCAGCCGGCCTGCGGCGCTGCCCTGCCGGGCCCGACGGTCCGGGTCGTAGCTGAAGCCGGTGGCGACCACCGCCTGCTCCAGCGGCACCGACCGCGGCCCGGTCAGCCGCCGGTCGCCGAGAAAGGCGCCGGACCCGGCGGCGGCCCGGAACAGGTCGCCGGACGACGGGTTGAGCACGCAGCCGGCCACCGTCCGGCCATGTACCTGGGCCGCGATGGAGACCGCGAACTGCGGCAGGCCGAGCAGGTAGTTGACGGTGCCGTCGATGGGGTCGAGCACCCAGCGCACCGGCGAGCGGTCCGGGCCGGACGGTTCGCTGGCACCGGCCTCCTCGCCGAGGATCGCGTCGCCCGGGCGCAACTCACCCAGCGCGGTACGCAAGAACTGCTCGACGGCCCGGTCGGCGTCGGTGACCACATCGGTCGCCGAACTCTTGGTGCTGACCGACAGGCCGACCGCCCGGTGACGCACCATGATCTCACCGGCCCGGACCGCGAGTTCGGCCGCGAGATCGGCCAGCTGCCCCGGATCCGGCTCCGCTGCGCCCGGAGCGTCCGTCCCGGTCATCGGGGCCACGGAGCTGTCACGTGCCGCGTCCGCGGACCGGCAGTGCACAGGGTCCGCGGTGCCGCCGGGCCGCGCCTCATCCGGGATTCGTCCTCCACAGGCTCTCGATCGACTGCCGCTAGCGGACGGGACTGCCGATATGGTTCACGGTAGTCACCCTAGTCAGCGGAGGAACAATGACCGCGCCAGTGTCAGACCGTGCCCCAGCCACAGTCGCTGCGTCGCTCGACGCGGCGTTCGGGGTCGACATCGGCGGCAGCGGCATCAAAGGTGCCGTCGTCGACACCCTGACCGGGCAACTGCGCACCCAGCGGGTACGGATCGCGACGCCGATGCCGTCCACTCCGGACAACGTGGCCGAGGTGGTGGTGCAGCTGGTCACCAGGGCGAACTGGACCGGTCCGGTGGGTGCCACCTTCCCGGCCGTGATCAAGAGCGGGGTGGCGCGGTCGGCGGCCAACGTCGACCCGTCCTGGATCGGCACCGACGTCGACGCGGTGTTCTCCAAGGCCACCGGGCTGGACGTCACGGTGCTCAACGACGCCGACGCGGCGGGGCTGGCCGAGGTCCGCTTCGGAGCCGCCCGGGGCGTGGCCGGGGTGGTGATCCTGCTGACCTTCGGCACCGGGATCGGCAGCGGCATCTTCCTCAACGGCCAACTGGTGCCCAACTCCGAGCTCGGACACCTGGAACTGGAGGGCCACGACGCCGAGTCACGGGCGGCCGCCTCGGTCAAGGACAAGCAGAAGATGTCGTACAAGCAGTGGGCCAAGCGGGTGCAGGCCTACATGTCTCATGTCGAGCGGCTGTTCTCCCCCGACCTGTTCATCGTCGGTGGCGGGGTCAGCAAGGATGCCGACCGCTGGGTGCCGCTGCTGAAGCTGCAGACGCCGGTCCGGCCGGCCCAGCTGCTCAACAACGCCGGCATCGTGGGCGCGGCCATGGCCGCTGCCGAGCGCTGAAACGGCCCGCTCTGGCTACAATGGAGCGCGCGGGCATGGCACCAATGAAGGCATCGGACGTCACGAGGTTGACGTCGATGAACCCCTGCGGCTGGCTGACCCCACTCTCCCGCATCGCGGACCGTCCCGGTCCGCCTCAGATACGTGTGACCGCTGTATGAAAGGGCGTCCGTGGTTTCCAGCGAATCCTCCGAGCAGTCGCAGGTCAGCGCTGCTGCAACGGCGAGCCGCGCGGTGACGAAGACCGTCGCCGCACCGGCCAAGAAGGCCCCGGCCAAGAAGGCCGCGCCCGCGAAGAGAGCACCGGCGAAGAAGGCAGCCGCCAAGGCCGCCCCGGCGGGCAAGCCGGGCGACGAGGCGCTGGTGGATCCCGCGCTGGCCGAGGACGCCGACGCCCTGGACGCCGAACCGGGCGACATCCCGGCCGACCTCGAGCTCGAAGAGGTCCCGATCGACGTAGAGGCCGACGCCGAGACCGAAGAGGCAGCCGAGCCCGCCGAGGCCGACGCCGCGGAATTCACCTGGGACGAAGAGGAGTCCGAGGCGCTGCGGCAGGCCCGCAAGGACGCCGAGATGACCGCCTCGGCCGACTCCGTCCGTGCCTACTTGAAGCAGATCGGCAAGGTCGCGCTGCTCAACGCCGAGGAGGAGGTCGACCTCGCCAAGCGGATCGAGGCCGGCCTGTACGCCGCCGAGCGGCTGCGCCAGCTCGAGGTCGCCGGTGACAAGCTGCCGCTGCAGCAGCGCCGGGACCTGAACTGGATCGTCCGGGACGGTGAGCGCGCCAAGAACCACCTGCTGGAGGCGAACCTGCGGCTGGTGGTGTCGCTGGCCAAGCGCTACACCGGACGCGGCATGGCGTTCCTGGACCTGATCCAGGAGGGCAACCTGGGCCTGATCCGCGCGGTGGAGAAGTTCGACTACACCAAGGGCTACAAGTTCTCCACCTATGCCACCTGGTGGATCCGGCAGGCGATCACCCGCGCGATGGCCGACCAGGCCCGCACCATCCGCATTCCGGTGCACATGGTCGAGGTGATCAACAAGCTCGGCCGGATCCAGCGCGAGCTGCTGCAGGACCTGGGCCGCGAGCCCACGCCCGAAGAGCTCGCCAAGGAGATGGACATCACCCCGGACAAGGTGCTGGAGATCCAGCAGTACGCCCGGGAGCCGATCAGCCTGGACCAGACCATCGGCGACGAGGGCGACAGCCAGCTCGGTGACTTCATCGAGGACAGTGAAGCTGTCGTGGCCGTGGACGCGGTGTCGTTCACCCTGCTGCAGGACCAGCTGCAGTCGGTGCTGCACACGCTGTCCGAGCGGGAAGCCGGTGTGGTCAAGCTGCGCTTCGGCCTGACCGACGGCCAGCCGCGCACCCTGGACGAGATCGGCCAGGTCTACGGCGTCACCCGCGAGCGGATCCGCCAGATCGAGTCCAAGACCATGTCGAAGCTGCGCCACCCGTCCCGCTCCCAGGTGCTGCGCGACTACCTGGACTAAGGGCTCGTACGCTACCGAAGCCGAATCTTGGACCGCTTCGCCCTCTCGCCTATGCCGGCGAGGAAAACCGTGTCCCTAACGGCTCAGTACTAAGCGGAGTGCCGCGTCTACCCGACGCGGCTCGTCGAAGGTAAGCAGCTCTGCCCGATAACAGAGCCTGCTGCATCACAACGCATAAAGCGCATAGCGGTTTGTACGTGGCCCGGGCGGTGTGGGTGCTCTGGAGTCGGCATGCCTATCCAGTACGCAGCGTCTCCAGGTCACGTAGCACCTGCATCGCCTCGGCTCGGTCCTGTTCGTCCGCGGCGAGTGCCTCGGCCTCGGCACGCACCGAGGCCCTCGCCTCGCGCCCGGCGGCATTGATCAGCGCGGAGCGTACGGCTGTCGAGATCGACGTGCCGTCCCTGGTCAGGACCTCCAGCGCCCGTGCGGTGTCTTCGTCGGGGCGAAAGGTAATCGCGTCAGCCACCCCGTCAGGGTGACACGGAAACGTAAGACAACTGCTCCCGGACAGGCATGCGGAAAGGCCGGCACCCACCGGGGGTGCCGGCCTTCCACAGTGCTGAGGTTGATCTACCAGTCGTTGGACGACCACCGGGCCGAGGACCACCGGGCCGAGGACCAGCGAGCGGACGACCACCGTGCGGACGACCAGCGCGCCGAGTCCCAGTCCGCGGACGACCACCGTGCCGACGACCACCGCGCCGACGACCAGCGCGCCGAGCTGAGGCCGGTGTCGGTGGACCAGTCGTCACCGGTCCAGGTGGTGCCCAGCCATTGGCCACCCGACCAGGAGGTCAGGGTCGAGGTCGCGCTCCACCAGGCGGCCGGGTCCCAGGCGTTGCCCTGGACGTCGACCTCACCGGTCAGGTCGTTGCCGTCGGCATCCACCAGCACCGACCCGCCACGCGCAGCGTCGAGCGAGCCCTGCCCGGTCGAGCGGGCGAAGTTCTGCACGGCCGCGGCCCGCATGGTGGCCGCGGTGTTGTCCGTGCCGAGCAGGTGATTGGCCGCGTCGAACGCCGCACCGAGCTTGATGGTGCCCTCGCCGGCCGCGTTCACCGACGCGTTGTTCACGGTTTCGGCGGTCGAGGTGAGCGCGTACTTCACCTGGTCCGGCGTCAGGTTCGGGAACGCCTGCAGCAGATCGGCCACCGCACCCGACAGCACCGCCGCAGCCTGGCTGGTGCCGCTGCCCCGGAACAGCCGGCCGCTGACGTCACCGCTGACCAGGCCTTCGGGGTGATTGGCGTCGATGTAGCTGCCGGCGGTGCGCAGCGAGACCAGCGAGGTACCCGGCACCAACACGTCGGCGTGCCGGCTCGCCGTGCCCACGTTGGAGTACGCCGCGGCCCTGGTGTGGTCGTGCGACCAGCCGTCGAGCCGGTCATTGCTGTCGGCCGCGCCGACCGCCAGCAGGTAGGGGTCGCTGGCCGGGGTGGTGACCCGTCCCACCGCTCCCTCGTTGCCGACCGAGGTGACCACCACGATGCCGTGCTGCCAGGCGTTCTCGGCAGCGGCGGCCAGCGGGTCGTTGCGGTAGTCCTGCGTCGAGTCCGTGCCGTAGGACAGGTTGATCACCCGCACCCGGGTACCGTCCGGCAGCACCGGGTGCTGGGTGACCCAGTCCAGCGCGGCGATGACCTGGCTGACGTCGGCGCTGCCGTCGGTGGTCGCCACCTTCATCGCGAGCAGCTTGGCGTCCGGCGCCATGCCGAGCTGGACGTTCGCCGGCGCGCTCGCCAGGTCACTCGACGGGTTGGCAGCTCCGCGCCCGGCGATGATGCCGGCCATGAAGGTGCCGTGCCCGAAGGTGTCCTGGTTGGCCAGACTGCCGTTGCCCTCGATGGACAGGTCGGGACCGTAGGTCACCTTTCCGGCAGCGTCCAGCCCGGCGACCTGGCTGATGCCGGAGTCGATGACCGCGACACCGACGCCCTGACCGGTCACCGGCCGGCCCAGCTTGTCCTTCTTCCCCCACAGCGACCGGGCCTGGGTGGCCTTGGTGACGGTGAAGAGTGAGCCGGGATCCTTCTCGGCGGCGTTCTTGCCGTAACTGTCCTTGGAGATGCCGTCCGCGGTCGCGTCGCCCCACTTGCCGCCCGAGAAGTCGAGCGAAGCGAGGTGGCTGGGGTGCGTGCCGGCCGGAGCGGCGACCGGTGCGGACGAGGTGGAGTTTCCAGCGGTCAGGCAGAGTGCGGCTACCGTCGCTCCGACGGTGCTCAGCACCCCCCATCGGGTACTGAGCTGCAACCTGAGATGCGGGTTCATCCGTGACTCCCGTAACGAGTAATCCTGCGAATATTTAACACAGATCATATGCAGGTTAATTAGCCGTTACAAGGCTCACGCAGATACTCACTGTCGGTAACCACTAGCCCCCCTGTGAGCACCAAACGGTGCCTGGTCAACTACTTCCAGTAGCCAAAATCGTGTCTTCGCCTGAACCTCCGGCCCGCTCGGCAGGTCGCGCGGCCAGTTACACCTTCATGGTGGCCGCCACGCCGCGCTGACCGTCTCGTCCCATCTCCGGGAGCGGGCTGCCGGTCCGCTGCGTGCGTTAGGGTCGCGTCGCGAAGCCGCCGGCAGGGTGAGAGGAGCCGCGGATGGACGTCGGAACCCTGACGATCGACGAGGCCCTCGAGCAGGCACGGCAGCGCTACCTCGAGGCCAACCCGGCCAGCCACGCGGCCCACGTCGCGGCTACCGCGTCGATGCCCGGCGGCAACACCCGCAGCACGCTGCACTTCTCCCCGTTCCCGTTGACCATGGCTGGCGGGGCCGGTTGCTGGATGACCGACCTCGACGGGCACCGCTACCTCGACCTGCTCGGCGAGTACAGCGCCGGGCTGTACGGGCACAACCACCCGGTGATCCGTCAGGTCCTCGACGCCGCGCTGGACGGCGGCTGGAACCTCGGCGCCCGCGGCGGGTGCGAGACCGCACTGGCCGATCTGCTGTGCGCCCGGTTCCCCTCGGTGGACCTGGTCCGGTTCACCAACTCCGGCACCGAGGCCAACCTGATGGCGCTGGCCACCGCGCTGCTGCACACCGAGCGCCGCTCGGTGCTGGTGTTCGACGGTGCCTACCACGGCTCGGTGCTGTCCTTCGGCGGCGGCCGACCGGTCAACGTCCCGCACCAGTGGCTGGTCGGCAGCTACAACGATCTCGCCGGCACCGAACGCCTCGTCTCCGAGCATGCCCACAACCTCGCCGCGATCCTGGTCGAACCGATGCTGGGCAGCGGCGGCTGCGTGCCCGCCGATCCCGAGTTCCTGCAGCTGCTGCGCCGCGCCGCGGACGACACCGGCGCCGTGCTGATCTTCGACGAGGTGATGACCTCGCGCATGTCGGCGGGTGGCCTGCAGCACCGACTGGGCATCACCCCGGACCTCACCACGCTCGGCAAGTACCTCGGCGGCGGCATGACCTTCGGCGCGTTCGGCGGCCGCCGCGAGCTGATGTCGGTCTATGACCCGAGCAGCCCGGGCGCCGTGCAGCACCCCGGCACCTTCAACAACAACGTGCTCAGCATGGCGGCCGGCCACGCCGGGTTGCGCCAGCTGTTCACCGCCGAGGCCGCCGAGGCCCTGTTCCGGCGCGGTGAGCAGTTACGCCACCAGCTCAATGCCCTGAGCAGCGAAGCCGGAGCGCGGTTGCAGTGGACCGGGATGGGCAGCATGCTGACCGCGCACTTCCAGACCGAGCCGATCTCGGCCGCCCGCGACATCCAGCCCCAGGCCGAGCTGCGCGAGCTGTTCCACCTCGACCTGCTCGACCGCGGCTGCTACCTCGCCCGACGTGGCATGGTCGCGCTCAGCCTGGAGATCGGCGAGGAGGAGTGCCGGATCTTCCGGTCCGCCGTCGAGGACTTCCTCGAACGGCGGCGCGACCTGCTCACCGCATAGCGATCAGGCGGCGTCAGCCGGTCCCTGCCCGCGTCTGCCGCTGCGGCCAGCGGCGGGCCACCAGGTAGATGACCCCCACGACGAATGGCTGCCAGAAGAACAGCAGAGCCCACAACCAGCCGTCGCGGCCGTGCCGCACCGCGTCACGCCGGATCAGCAGCGCGATCGGCCCGAACACCACGAGATAGCCCGCAGCGAGCCCGAAGTAGACAAGGGCGAGCCGGTATCCGCTGCCCTCGGCCGGGCTGGCAACCGTCACCGCAGGCCACGTCGGCATCCACCTGGCGACACGGCAACGCCCCCATCCGTCCGGCCCGCGGAAACCTTCCTGGTTACGCGCATTATCGCCATTTCGAAAAGGCATCTGCCGGGTCGGAGAGGTTTTCGCTCTACGTTCGTTATGCGCAGCCAGGTATGTTCGTGAGTATTCGATGTGACCGAGATGTCCTTTGATCCATCGACCCCTCAACCATTCGCGACCTCGGAGCTTCGGCTTCGGCAAAGGAGAAGATGTGGTTCTCATCGGTCCGTCCGCCCGCAGGGGCGCAATCGCGCTGCTGGCCGGCGGCGCGCTTCTCACCGCCGGCCTCGCCACCGTGCCCGCCGGGGCAGCCCCCGCTCAGCCGGGCTGCGCCAACCGCACGAACAACACCTACGCCACGATCCTGGAATGCGTCCGGCTCGACGGCGTGCGCCAGCATCAGGCCGCACTGCAGGCCATCGCCGACGCCAACGGCGGCACCCGGGCCGAGGGCACGCCCGGCTACGCTGCCAGCCTCGACTACGTGCTCGGCGTGCTGAACGCGACCGGCTGGCAGGCCTCGAAGGTGCCGTTCGACTACCAGGCCACCGAGGTGCTGTTGCGTCAGCTCACTCCGGTGCAGGCGACCTATCAGACCATCGGCTTCACCGGCACCGGTGAGGGCGACATCACCGGCAACGTCATACCGGTGGACATCAAGCTCACCGGCGACCGGCTCGACACCAGCGCCTGCGAGGCGGCCGACTTCGCCGGACTGAACTTCTCCGGGACGAACGACATCGCGCTGATCCAGCGCGGTGGCTGCAACTTCTCGGTCAAGGCACTCAATGCCGAGGCGGCCGGCGCGGAGGCAGTCGTGGTCTTCAACCAGGGTGACACGGTGGGTGCCGGGGACCGGTTCGGTCTGGTTCAGGGCACCCTGGGCGGCGACAACGTGGTCGGCATCCCGGTGGTGGGCGCCAGCTTCGCGCAGGGTCAGGCGCTGGCCGCGGCCGGCGCGACGGCCGAGGTCAAGGTCGACTTCGTGACCCGGCACTCCTTCAACGTCATAGCCGAACTGCCCGGCCGCAACAACGACAACGTCGTGATGGCCGGTGCGCACCTGGACTCGGTAACGGCAGGCCCGGGCATCAACGACAACGGCAGCGGCTCGGCAGCACTGCTCGAAGTCGCCCAGTCGATGTCCAAGCTGCGCCCGGAGAACACCGTGCGGTTCGCGTGGTGGGGCAACGAGGAGGCCGGCCTGGTCGGCTCCACCCGGTGGGTGGCCACCCAGTCGCAAGCCGAGCTCGACCGGATCGCGCTGTACCTCAACTTCGACATGATCGGCTCGCCGAACTACATCTTCATGGTCTACGACGCCAACGAGTCGACCTTCCCGGCGCCGGCCGGTATTCCGATCCCAGCCGGATCGGCGGCGATCGAGCGGCTGTTCGAGTCCTTCTACACGCTGCGCGGCGAGCCCTACGACGACACCCTGTTCAGCGGCCGCAGCGACTACCTGGCCTTCATCCGCAACGCGATTCCGTCCAGCGGGCTGTTCACCGGGGCTGAGGTGCACAAGACCGCCGAGCAGGCGGCGATCTGGGGTGGCGTCGCCGACGCCCAGTTCGACCCGTGCTACCACTCGGCGTGCGACACCTACGCCAACAACAACGACCACGCACTCGAGGTCAACACCGACGCCGTGGCGTTCGCGGTCTTCACCTTCGCGCACTCCACCGAGTCGGTGAACGGTGTTGCCGGCGTCGCCGTGCCGGGCAACTTCACCATCCCGGCGCCGGCCGGACCGCGGCACACCTTCGGCGGCCCGATCGGCGGCGGCGAGCAGGCAGCCCCGACCGCCTGAGCCCTACTCTACGCGCTGAGCGCCCCTCGTCACCTTCGGGTGGCGAGGGGCGCTCGGCGTCTGGCGCAGCCTGTTGTGGCGGGGACGACCATCCCCGCCGGTCAGCCGATCGGCAGCCCGAATGCTGCCGCCATGTCAGCAGCGGTCGCCGCCTTGCGCAGCGGCGGAGCACCCAGCACCTGGTCGTAGAGGCGCAGCAGGCTGTAGTGGGTCAGCGGGGTCGAGACCACCTTGTGCGTACCGTCCAGGCTGCGGTGGATCACCGCGGTCAGCACCACGTTGCCGCTGTGGCTGTCGTCCTCGTCGGCGGTGATCACGATGGCCAACCGGCCGCTGGTGTAGTCCGGGCCGGCCATGATCTGCGGCAGCCAGGACTTGAGGTAGTTGTCAGCGGTGGTCAGCGAGCAGTCGTGGGCGTCGTCGCACAGGTCCGGGATCCAGTACCCGGCGTCGGGCAGCGTCCCGTTCGCCACCGCGGAGTGCAGCGCGCCGCTGCTCGGCGTTCCGGCCGGCAGGTCGTAGCGGTTGCAGCCGGCCCGCTGGGCAGCGCCGTTGAAGTAGGCCCACGGGTTGTGCTTGACGGCGTACCGGCCGGAGCTGGTGAGCTGGCAGTTCGAGCCCATGCTCTCGGCGTAGGTCCCTGCGGTGCGTCCCACCGCCAGGGCCTGGTCGAACACGCTGTCGCCGGCCAGCGGGTGGCTGGCCGGGGCGAGGTCGTCGGTCACCCCGAAGGTGTCCCCGCCGGTCATCGCCAGGTAGTTCGGCAGGCTGGGGTGCCGGATCGCGGTGTAGCTGGTGGCGTAGCTGAACCGTCGGGCCAGCCCGTCGGTGTAGGGCATGCCGGACTGCACCTGGCCGAGGCTGTGGTTCTCGATCACCACCGTCAGCAGCTTGGTGATACCCGATACCGGTTTAGCCGGCGACGAACTCGGAGCCGGCGCGGAGCTGGTCGGTGCCGAGCTGGAGGCCGGAGCCGAGCTCGAGGCAGGCGGCGTGCTGGTCGGCGTCGAGTACTCCACCACCAGCTGCGGCGGGTAGGTCGCCTCCCTGCTGTCGAAGTACCGGGTGGCGGTCGCCCCGGTGGTCACGCCGAAGGCGGCGGTGCCGCCGCGCACCGCGCCGGTCACATCGGCCTCGGTCCACTGCCCGGCGGTCAGCGTGCCGGTGGTTGCGACCTGCGCCCCCAGCGCCGGTCGGTTGGCCCAGGTCAGGGTGCGCTCGTCCCAGCTCGCCGAGGTGCCGAACACCTTGGAGCGGGTCAGCCCGGTCGAGCGGGAGAACAGCCGCAGGGTGGCCTTGGCGACCGGAGCGGTCGGCGCCGGGAAGCGCAGGTAGGTCACCGTCGTGGCGCTGGTGGTGGCGTTCTGCTGCAGCGTGGCGGTGCTGCCGTAGTTGGTGGCGGTCGCGTTCGAGGCGACGTAGCTGTCCGCGCTGGCAACGCTGGTCGCCCCGGTGCCGGCCGAGGCCCCACTGCTGGACGGCGCACTGCTCGACGAGCTCGTCGAGGTCGAACCGGCCGCCGGCAGGTAGGCACCTGCCATCGCGTCGGTGTAGGACCGCCCGTACTCCACGGTGGGCTCGACGCCGGTGCCCTCACCCCATTCGTTCCAGGTGGTCACCAACTGCCAGCGCGCGCCGGAGGAGACCTGCTGGGCCAGCGCCGAGCTGAACCCGGACATGCTGCGGGCCAGTCGAGGGGTGCTCTCGTCGAATTTGTAGAAACCGGGCGAGACGGTGACCGACCACGGCAGTACCTGCTGGATGCCCGAGGCGGGTCCGTACTGGTGCCAGGCGTCCGGCTGGCTGGTGCAGTCGCGGTAGCCGGGCATCACCTTGAGGTTGAGGTAGAACCGGCCCCGATTAGCGGCCTTCCAGCGGTCGGCCACCGCGCAGCTGGTGTCGTCGGCGTTGTAGACGAACAGCACCGGCCGGCCGCCCACCCGCAACCAGGCCGGTGAGGCTGCCTTGGCAGCGAGGTAGTCCAGGTCGGAGGCCAGCTGGCTGTCCGTCGGGTTGCCGAATCCCTCCTTCTCGTAATACGGGGCGATCGCGAATCCCTGGGCGGCCGCGGTGTCGAGCAGCAGCGGCAGCCGCGAGTCGGTCTTGCTGCCCTGGCCCCACCAGGAGGAGATGAAGGCGTTCAGGCCGGCCGCCTTGGCCTGACCCACCTGGCTGGCGACCACTGCCGGATCGCTGCTGTCGTACCTGCCTGCCGCCGGCGTGTAGTGCGAGGCCCAGTGCTCGGTCTCGGGATACCAGCCGTAGTAGAACGCGGCCCGGATCGGCGCCTCGGCAGCCGCTGCCCGGCCGGGCTGGTGCTGTCCCGCCAGTACCAGCAAGCTGGCAGCCAGCACAGCGGAGAGCAGGGCGGACAGCACCGGAAGCCGGCGCAGGCGATAGTGAGTTCGGTGACGGGCAGTAACCTTCGTTCGAGTCAGTTTACGAGTTTTTGCTGTGAGAATCGGCATTCTGAGGCTCCGGCGTCGGTTTTTGCGGTATGGGGAATCCATCGACGGCTACGGAGCGTAGTGGAGTAGTTCTGAGAGTGGACCCGTGGGGTCGGCCGGCGACGTCAGACGCCGGACAGGTCGGTGGAGGGAGCGGACATGCCAGGCAGCGTGGGGCCGCCCAACTCACAGGGGCCGGAGGGGCTGGAACGCTTCGTGCAGGCGCAGGATGCCGGCGGCGCCTTCGACCGCGCCGTCGCCGAGTTGCGGCAGGGCCGCAAGGTCAGTCACTGGATGTGGTTCGTCTTCCCGCAGCTCGCGGGGCTGGGGCACAGCGCGAGGGCGAAGCGGTACGCGATCCGCTCGCTGGCCGAGGCCCAGGCCTACCTGCAGCACCCGGTGCTCGGCCCGCGGCTGCGCGAGTGCGCCGCGCTGCTGGCAGCGCGGCATGCTCGCAGCGCACAGCAGATCCTCGGCGATGTCGACGCGCTGAAGTTGCGATCGTCGATGACGCTGTTCGCGCGTGCGGCACCGGACGAGCCGGTCTTCATCGAGGTACTGAACGAGTTCTACGACGGCATGCCCGATGAAGCCACCGATCTACGGCTGCGATGACACAGCTGTCGCCGCGAGTCGGAACCGGCCGCGCGAGCAGCCGAATGAGCTGTGCCCGGGCTGGGTGCCGGGATCGCTCCCGTCACCCAGCCCGGCAGACAGCGGTCTAGCTACAGCTCGATGCTGTCGACCGTGGTACCCGCGCCGGCCGACCAGCGGGCCGAGGACCAACGAGCCGAGGACCAGCGGGCCGAGGACCAGCGAGCCGACGACCACCGAGCGGACGACCAGCGAGCCGACGACCACCTGGCCGACGACCAACGTGCGGACGTGTAACGCATTTTCCCTCCAAGGAAACGTTTTGAGACGTCGGTAGACGCCTCACCGGACGGTGCTAACCCACCGATCACGTGATCGGTGGGTGGTTTTCCTGCCGCGCCAGCTGAACCCGCAGAGCACCTCTACGGCTTCAGCCAGCGTGGCCACCGCCACGACTTCAGCCCGACTGCCGAGCACCCGACGCGCGTCGTCCACGTCGGCCCTCGATTCCGCGGGCACCACAAAGCGCCGTACGTGGGGGTGGGCCCGCACCGCACGAGCTTTGAATTCGATTGCTCCGACACCGCCCACCCGGCCGGCCATGTCGACCGTTCCGGTTGCCACTACGGTGCCGCCGGCAGCCATCCGGCCACCGGTGAAAGCGTCTACCACGCTGAGCGCGCAGGCCAGCCCCAACGACGGACCGCGCAGGTCTTCCGGCAGGCTGAACCGGGCGTCGATACCGTGCCGCAACACCCGGTCGGCCGTCACCACCCGAATCCCCCAGGCGCCGTCCGGCTGCCGCAGGACCGGCACCTTCGCCAGGGTTCCCGGCTGCTCGGCATTCGGGCCTCGCAGTACCGTCAGCTCGGCCGAGTCCAGACCGGCCAGCGCCGCTCGCAGGCTGACCGCGGTCTCGACCGTCCGGCCGTTGACCGCGATGACGATGTCCTCGATGTGCAGGCCGACGGTGTCCTCGCGCAATGCCTCGACGGCGGCTCCGCGACCGAGTTCGCGGACCGGCTCGCCGAGCAGCGTCGCCGCAGCCGCCGTCGCCGACTCCAGCGACCACATCGACTCGTCCAGGCCGGCGGCCTCGAAGTCGTCGACCGGCTGGCCGCCGGTGAGCCGGGACCGGGCGATCACCGATGCCTGCGGGTCGATCAGGTGGCTCAGCAGTTCCCTGGTCGAGGGTCGCAGTTCGGCGCGGTAGGACACCGCGCACACCGCACCGACCGGTGCCGGCCGTTCGAAGCCGGGCGTCTCGAGCCGGCTTCCGTTCATCGGGATGAGCTCGTAGTCCGGCCGGACGACGGCCACCGGCAGCCGGCCGCGCCGCCGCGACGGCGCCGGCGTGCGCATCTGGGTCGGCAGCTTCCAGGCAGCCGGGCCGGTGTCGAGCCTCATCGGGCACCTCCGGCGGGTGCGCCGACCCGAGCGGGCGCGTCGTTGCGGCGGAGCGGGCCGGTACCTGCAGTCAAGTCACTCGGCACGGACACACGGCCACGGAGCATGCGTGGTCCCTCGCTCTCTGACAGTGCACGGGGTCGGACGGTGTTCGAATTCCAGCGACGAGACCGATGGCGACACTCCGCCGTCGGTTCGTTGCGCTTCGTAGCTCGGATCGGCCCGCCGTGGCCGTGATATCCGGCATCCTGCCGGGCTCCGCAAGGAAAACTTACACTGAGACCACACCGCGCGAAACCCCTTTTACGATAAGGCTATTCCTAATCGTTACCGTTACCAGCGGTTACTTAACGACTACAAAACAGCCTTACGTGAAGAGCGCGTGACGTGGAGTTTTGGGAGCATCACAGAGCGTAATAACCAGACTGGAGAACGGCCGGCAGAACACGCCCGAATTCGTCTAGATCTGTAGGGCGAACCGTCTGTTCGATAACGAAAAACTCCCGGAACTGCTTCGTCGCGAGTGCCTAGTCGGCTCGGTCGACCGTGTTGACCGTCCGCTACCAGCGCGGCATTGTCGGCTACCAAGTCGCCAAACCCGCGCATCGACACTCCACCAGGCTGCTGACATGCTGCGGGCATGCACTCGTCGGGCTCGCGCTGGTCGTTGTGGTCCTCCGACAGCCTGCTTTCGATCGGGTCGAAGGGATCGGTGCTGTCCATCGGCAGCGTCGGCTCGTTCGCCTCGATCGGCAGCGTGGGCTCAGCCCTGTCGATCTGTTCGATCGGCTCGTGGCTTTCGGCGGGCTCGGTGCTGTCCTCGCTGTCGCGCTGGTCGGTGATGTCGCACCTGTCCCGGCGGGCGGTGTTAGCCAGCAGCCAGCGTTCGCTCCGCGACCATCCGCCAGCGGCCGGCATCCGAGCCTGGCGTCTGCCACAGCGAAAGCCGGTCGAAGTGGACGGCCAGCGGTAGCGGCAGCTCGACCTGGGCGGCGAGTCGGAGCTTGTCGGCGACCGGCAGCTGGGAGTACTGCAGGCTCAGGTGCGGCTCGAACGCGGACAGGTCGGTTGCGCCGAAGCTCCGGACCGCCTGCTCGGCGAGCCGCCGCAAGGCCGGGTCGGGTGTCGCGACCAGGTAGAGCGACCGGTGCCAGACGGCCTCGCAGCGCGTCTCGCCGAACCGGACTCGCACCGGGGAGGTGACCCCCGCGAGCTCGGACAGCGCTGCGGCGGCGACCTCCGGCTCCCGGTCGAGACCGGCCAGCACCGTCAGGTGCGCGGGAAAGCTCGCGGTGCCGTGCACGGCGGCCAGTCGCCCGATCACCGCGTCCAGTTCTGCGGCGGCAGCGGGCTCGGGCCGCAGCCACAACGACAAATCCCGGCCGGTCATCGGTTCTCCTCGTCAGCCGCCTCCGTGCCGAGTGCACGGAGAGGTTTGTTAGGTAGCCCTAACCTTGCTAGTCTCCCTTTCAAGTTAGGTTAGGTAATCCTAATTGCGGGAGGATCAGTGCTACCCACCTTCGTCGTGATGCTGCGTGAGGGAGTCGAGGCGACGCTGATCGTCGGTATCGTCGCAGCCTTCCTGGCCAACCAGGGCGCCCGGCGGGCGCTGCGCCAGATGTGGCTCGGCGTGGCCGCTGCCACCCTGCTGTGCGTGGCGGTCGGCATCGCGCTGCACGCGCTGTCCCGGGACCTCCCGCAGCGCCAGCAGGAGATGCTCGAGACGGTGGTCGGGCTGGTGGCGGTCGCCATGGTCACCTACATGGTGGTCTTCATGAAACGGCACGCCCGCAGCCTGTCGGGCGACCTGCGGCGCTCGGCCGGCTCGGCGCTGGCCTCCGGCTCGCAGTGGGCCCTGGTGGCGATGGGATTCCTGGCGGTGCTGCGGGAGGGGTTCGAGTCCGCGGTGTTCCTGACCGCCCTGCTCAACGCCAGTGACAACCAGGCTGCCGGGCTGACCGGCGCGATGCTCGGCCTGGTTGCAGCCGTCGCCATCGGCTACGCGATCTACCGCGGCGGTCTGAAGCTCAACCTGTCCCGGTTCTTCGCGGTGACCGGTGCGATGCTCATCCTGGTGTCGGCCGGCCTGGTGATGACAGCCGCGCACACCGCCCACGAAGCCGGCTGGCTGCTGGTCGGGCAGGCCCAGGCGCTGGATCTCAGTGCGGTGGTGCGGCCGGGCTCGGTGCAGGCCTCCCTGTTCACCGGCGTGCTCGGAATCCAGCCGCGGCCGGTCGTGGTCGAGGTGCTCGGCTGGCTGGCCTACCTGGTGGGAATGTCGCTCTACCTGTTCTGGCCCCGGCGCGGTGCCCAGCGGTCCCGGTCGTCGGCTGTCGAAGCCCAGCGGGGCACCGGCCTGAGCCGGACCGCCGCCTGACGCTGCTCGGCCCCACCTGCTCCTCGTTGCTCCCACCTGCTCGTACGCACCGCTCGGGCCCCTCGACGCCCGCCGGAATCGGCACTGCCGCTGTGCGCGACTCGAAAGGCACTCCCGCCATGCTTCCGTTCCACCGGCTTGGCCTGCTGGCCAGCACCGTCGTTCTCGCTGTGCTCGCCACCAGCTGCGCCTCGGACAAGGACAGCGACTCCCCCGGTTCGGGCGGCGGCGCCACCGCGGTGCGGGTCACCCTGACCGACGAGGGCTGCCAGGCGGAGCCGGCCAGCGTGCCCGCCGGGCCGACCACCTTCACCATCAAGAACGAGGGTGGCAGCGCGGTCTCGGAGGCCGAGCTGATGAGCGGCAGCAAGATCCTCGGCGAGAAGGAGGGGCTGACCCCGGGGTTGTCCGGTTCCTTCTCGCTCAACCTGGGCGCCGGCGACTACGAGATGTACTGCCCGAACGCCAGGACCGAGCGGAGCCCGTTCACGGTGACCGCGGCATCGGCGGCTGCGGATGGCCCCGCCTCGCCGACCGGCTCGGCGGCCGCCGCTGCCGACGCCGCGACCGTCGGTTACCGCAAGTACCTCGACGGCAAGGCCGCCGAGCTGGTCACCCTGACCGGCCGGTTCGTGGCGGCCGTCAAGGCAGGTGAGGTGGCGCGGGCCAAGCAGCTCTACGCTCCGGCCCGGGCGCCGTACGAGGCGATCGAGCCGGTCGCGGAATCCTTCGGAGACCTGGACCCGGCCATCGACGCCCGCGAGGGGGACGTGCCGGCCGCCGGGTGGGGCGGCTACCACCGCATCGAGCGGCAGCTGTGGGTTGCGGGCAACACCGCCGGAATGGCACCGGTCGCCGACAAGCTGCTGGCCGACGTCAGCACCCTGCAGAAGCGGATCGCAACGACCAGCTTCCAGGCGGCCGATCTGGCCAACGGTGCCACCGAACTACTCACCGAGGTCGGCAAGACCAAGCTCGCCGGCGAGGAGGAGCGCTACTCCGGCACCGACCTGTCAGACATCGCGGCCAACCTGGCCGGCTCGCGGGCCGCGTTCGACCTGCTGGTTCCGGTGCTGTCGGCCACCCCGGCCGGGCCCGATCTGGTCGGCACCATCCGTACCCGGTTCGCCACTGTGGACGCGCTGATGGCCAGGTACGCCGTCGGCGGCGGCAACTACCGCCCGTACCGGCAGCTGGGCACCCCGGCGATCCGCGAGCTGACGGTGGCCGTCGACGCGCTGGCCGAGCCGCTGTCCCAGGTCGGCGCGCAGGTCGTCACCCTCTCCTAGCAGTTCAGCAGCGATCCCAGCATTCCCCCTTTCGAGGATCGGCGGTCATGACAGCAGGCTTCTCCCGGCGCGGTTTCCTGGCCGGTGCCCTCGGCACGGTGGCGGCGGCCGGCGGGGCTACCGCAATGGCCGGCTGCTCGTCCTCCAGTGCGCCGGCCCGGCCGGCGGTGATCCCGTTCCGGGGCGCGCACCAGGCCGGCATCGCCACCCCGGCCCAGGACCGGCTGGCCTTCGCCGCCTTCGACCTCACCAGCACCAGTCGGGCCGAACTGGTCGACCTGCTGCGACGCTGGACGGCAGCCGCGGAGAAGATGACCCGCGGCGAGCCGGTGGGCGCGGTCGAGGGTGCCGCCCAGTACGTACCGGCCGACACCGGTGAGGCGACCGGCCTGCCGGCCGCGAACCTGACCATCACCGTCGGGTTCGGCCCCGGCCTGTTCGACGGCCGGTTCGGCCTGGCCGCTCGCCGGCCGGCGGCGTTGCGCGAGCTGCCCGCGTTCCCCGGCGACGCGCTCGACCGGAGGATCAGCGGCGGTGACCTGTGCATCCAGGCCTGCGCCGACGACCCGCAGGTGGCCTTCCACGCGGTGCGCAATCTGAACCGGATCGGCTTCGGGGTCACCGCGATGCGCTGGTTCCAGCTCGGCTTCGGCCGGACCTCCTCGACCACCCCGGCCCAGCAGACCCCGCGCAACCTGATGGGCTTCAAGGACGGCACCCGCAATGTCAACGGCGAGCTGACCGCCGATCTGGACGCCCACGTCTGGGTCGGCAAGGACACCGACCAGGCCTGGCTCACCGGAGGCAGCTACCTGGTCAGCCGCAAGATCCGGATGGGTATCGAGGCCTGGGACCGGGACCGGATCGGCAACCAGGAGGCGGTGTTCGGGCGCACCAAGGTGGAGGGCGCGCCGCTGACCGGCCGGCACGAGCGCGACGAGCCGGATCTGGCCGCCAGGGCCGCGGACGGCACGCCGGTCATCCCGGCCGACGCCCACATCCGGCTGGCGGCGCCGGAGTCCAACGGCGGGGTGAAGATCCTGCGCCGCGGCTACTCCTTCACCGACGGGGTGGACCCGGTGACCGGTCAGCTCGACGCCGGCCTGTTCTTCCTGTGCTTCCAGTCCGACCCGGCCACCGGCTTCATTCCGGTGCAGCGCAACCTGGCCTCCGACGCCCTGAACGAGTACATCAAGCACACCTCGAGCGGACTGTTCGCGTGCCCACCGGGGGCGGCAGACGGCGAGTACTGGGGCCAGGCACTGTTCAGCTGACCGGCGCGGTTCCGAACGACGAAGACCGGCCCTCCGGAAAGGGCCGGTCTTCGCATTATCTTCTGAGCCTGGTCGGCCCGCCCGCAATGGTTACTCGGGCAGGGCCGCCGAGGCCGGATTCGGCTGCCCGTCATCGAGCCGCTCGGACTGGTCAAGGATCCGGGCGTCCAGCTCGCGGAGCTTGGGCGCGTACTCGCGGCCGTGGTGAGCACAGAACAACAGCTCACCGCCGACCGGGAGGGTGACGCGCACGTAGGCCTGGGCGCCACAACGGTCGCAGCGGTCAGCTGCGGTCAAGGGCTCGGCGGTCAAAGTGCCTGTCACTGGTCCCTCGTTTTCTGCGATACGTCTCGCGGTTGGTCACAGACCGGGGCCTCTGCTGCTCTGAGACTTATCGTGTCTGCTCACTACATACAACCAGCTCAGGCGCGCCGTAGTTCCTTGAGTAACTCAATTGAGAGCTATTACGCGCGTAGCGAACGACGCGAACCCCTCCGGACAGCGGTGGAACCGGCGTCGCATCCGTCACATCCGTTCCATCAGATAGGACCGCCTGGCCTCCAGCACCTCCACCGGGGCGGAGGCCGAGGCCGGTCCCGGAACGGCCGTGCGCAGCTGGGCGTGCAGGGCGGCGTGTGGGGTGCCGGTGCGGGCAGCCAGCACCGACACCAGCCGGTTCACCTCCCGGCGCAGCCCGGCGGCGGCCCGCCAGTTGCTGACCGCGGGGCCGTCCGGCGCGGCCGGCTGCTCGGGTTCGGCGATCGGCACCCCGCGGGACTGGGTGACCCGCCGGCGCAGCTCGGAGTCCCGCCTGGCCAGCAGCGCCGCGGTCTGCTCGGCCGACAGCAGGCCGGGCAGGCCGAGAAAGTCGGCATGGTCGCCGTCGTCGGCGTCCGGGTCGGAATCGTCGGCGGTGACCGCCCGGCCGCCGTGCAGCACGTGGGCGAACTGCGCCTCGGCCTCCAGCGCCTGCCACTCCTGCAGCAGCGCCGACTCGGCCTGCTCGGGTTGCTCCTCGGACAGCTCGTCGACCAGGTCGAGATTCTCGGCCGGCCCGGCGGGCGGCGGCAGCACGTGGTTGCGCTCGCTCTCCAATTCCGCGGCCAGCGCCAGCAGCGGCCGGACGGCTGGCAGGAACACCGTCGCCGACTCGTGCCTGGACCGGGACCGGACCACCCGGCCGACCGCCTGGGCGAAGAACAGCGGGGTCCGGTAGCTGGTCAGCCAGGCCAGGCACGCGGCCCGCGGCACGTCCACGCCCTCGGAGACCATCCGGACGCACACCGCTATCCGAGCGCCACCGGCACCGAACTTGGCGATCTTGGCACTGGCCTTCGGGTCGTCGGACAGGATCAGGTACGGCTTCTCGCCGGTGACCCGGTGCACGATCGCGGCGTAGGCGCGGGCGTCCTCCTGGTCGGAGGCCAGCACCAGCCCCGCCGCGTCCGGCATGCCGGAGGCACGCAGCTGGGACAGCCGCTCGTCCATCGCCGCGATCACGTGCGGCACCCAGTCGCCGTTCGGGTCCAGCGCGGTGCGCCAGGCGGCCTGCTCGGTGGACTTGGTGCCGGCCTCGGTCAGCGAGGCGGCCACCACCTCGCCTGCGGAGTTCCGCCACCGCGACACCCCGGTGTAGGCGGCGAACACCACCGGGCGCACCACGTGGTCGCGCAGCGCGTCGGCGTAGCCGTAGCTGTAGTCGGCGGTCGAGACCAGGCCGCCGGTGCCGTCCGGCTCGTACCGGACGAACGGAATCCGCTCCCCCACCCGGGTCCGGAACGGCGTTCCGGTCAGGCACAGCCGCCGGGCCGCACCGCCGAAGGCCTCCTCGACCGCCTCACCCCAGGACAGCCCGTCGCCGGCATGGTGGATCTCGTCCAGCACCACCAGGGTGCGCCGGGTGCCGGCCCGGGCCGCATGCAGGCCCGGCTTGCCCGCCACCTGGGCGTAGGTGGTGACGTAGCCGTGCAGGTCCGCCGGCACCGGGCCCACCGCGTTGCCCAGGTTCGGCGCCAGCGCGATGCCGAACCGCTCGGCGGCCTCGGCCCACTGCGAGCGCAGGTGGTCGGTGGGGGCGACCACGATCACCCGGTCGATGGCCCGGCGGCCGAGCAGCCCGACCGCCAGGCTGAGCGCGAAGGTGGTCTTGCCGGCGCCCGGGGTGGCGGTGAGCAGGAAGTCCTTGCGCTGCTCGGTCTCGTACTTGGCCAGCGCCTCCCGCTGCCACAGGCGCAGCCGGGCCCCCACCGGGCGGCGTTCAGTCACTGGACGCCCCCTTCACCACTGGTCCGTGCCGGTTCGCACTCGATCGCTCTACGGACCCACTGGCTGCGCTGGAGGTTCCGCCCTGCCCCGCCAGGCTAACCGCCGTTCCAGCGAGCCGGCGCGACCAACCCGCGCCGTTGTGAGATTGCCCGTGCCACGATGGCTGTGCCACTCGCGCGCCCGGTAGCGATGTCGTCACATGCCGGCCCGGCGGCGTGTCACGGTGCCGGCCCGCTGGCGGGGCTGGGCAGACTAGGAACTCATGATGAGCCGCCGCGGGATCGGGACGCTGGCGTCCCGGACCATCTCGCGGGCCTGGAACGACCGGATCCTCGGGCTGTCGGCCGAGGCGGCGTTCTGGCAGCTGCTATCGCTGCCCTCGCTGTTCCTGGGACTGCTGGCGGCCCTGGGCTACTTCTCCGACCTTGCCGGCCCGGGCACCGTCGACCGGGTGCAGCAGAACCTGCTCAACGCCTTCTCCCGGGCCTTCAGCCCCCAGGTGGTGGACCAGCTGATCGCGCCGGTGGTGCAGCAGGTGCTGCGCGAGGGCCGCGCCGACGTCATCTCGGTCGGCTTCGTGCTGGCGCTGTGGGCGGGCTCGTCGGCGACCGCCACCTTCGTCAACACCATCACGATCGCCTACGGCATGCGCGACCTGCGCGGTGCGGTGCGCAGCAGGTTGCTGGCGCTGGGCATCTATCTCGGCTCGATCGTGGTGGGCGTGATCGTGCTGCCCGCCCTGGTGCTGGGACCGACCGTGCTGCCGAAGCTGTTTCCCGAAGGCGCCCGGCGCACCGCGGACCGGGTGATCAGCGATGCCTACTGGCCGGTGGTGCTGCTGTTGCTGCTGGCGGGTCTGACCAGCCTGTACCACCTGGCCCCGCCCCGGCGGCTGCCGTGGCGGCGCGGGGTGCCCGGGGCGCTGCTGGCGATGGTGATCTTCTTGGCCGGGTCGGCCGCGCTGCGGTTCTACATCAACTTCATCATCGACCACAACCACGCGTACGGAACGCTGGCAGCGCCGATCGCGGCGCTGCTGTTCTTCTTCCTGCTGGCGCTGGGAGTGCTGCTGGGCGCGGAGTTCAACGCCGAGATCGAGCAGCGTTCGCCCACCACCACGGCCCGGGTGCGCGGCACCAGCCGGGGCTGGAAGCCCTACCTGCCGAGTCCGGAACTCGACCAGCCCGACCAGGGCGCACCGGGCGCAGGCTCAGCCGCCGCTGTGACCGACCGGCCTGACCAGGGTGCCGCTGGTGGGCCTGCTCAGCACCCGGTGGCTGGGCCGGCTCAAGAGCCGCCGCCGGCCGGCAGCGACTCGTAGATCTCCTGGCACCGGGCGCACACCGGCGAACCGGGCTTGGCGGCGCGGGTCACCGGGAACACCTCACCGCACAGCGCCTCGACCATGGTGCCCAGTACCGCGCTCTCGGCGACCTTGTTCTTGCGGACGTAATGGAAGACCTGATCGCGCTGGTCGGCGTCGGAGGTCTTCGGGGCGTCCAGCGTCTGGGTAGTCACCCCCCGATTGTGCCACCGCGGGCCGTCCCGGCAGGTGCTCGGTGGGTGCGGATTCCTCGATCAGATGAGGCAGCTCGTCCGGTCAGATATCGATGATCCGGGGGTGCCGGACCGGCTCGTCCGGCTCGGGTGGCTCGCCGGTGGACGGCTCGGACCGGCCGTCGGCCAGCTGGCGCTGGACCTGCTCGTTGCCGCCGAGGAACCGGCGGAACCGCAACTCCTGCTTGGGCGGCCGATCGTTGGCGATCAGCACCGCGGACCAGGGCAGCACCACCGCGGCGGCCACGAAACCGGCCGCCAGCCAGCCGGACAGCGTGAAGGTGCTGGCGGCGCCGATGATGCAGGCGGCCCGCAGCGTCATCATGACCAGATACCGCTTGCGCCGCCGATCGAACTCGTCGTCGGCGTTGACCGGTGCCTCGGTGATGAGGATCGGCCGGTCGGAGGAACTTCTCGACAGGCGCACCCGTCCATGGTGCCACCGAATCGAATACAGCGATTTTTCGGCTGTAGCGGAAAACCTGTGCAAGTGGGCGGCGGCCGGTTCGGGGAGGCGGCCGGCGGGACGCTGCGGGCGCTGCGGCACCATGGTGCTCGTGCCGCTTCCGGTGTCCGGCCTGTCGTGTGGGCTGCTGCCCGCCACCCGGTGGGCGGTGCTGCCATGAGCGTGCGTCCACTGCTTCCCGCCGCGGTCTGCGACCAGCTGGGCGAGGCGGTACGGAACCGGTTCGGCTCGGTCGCGGTGAGCGAGGCGCTGGGACTGGCCGGCGAGGCGGCCCTGTCGCGCGGTGACCTCAGCGGCGCCGACCGGTTGACCAGGCGAGGTTCGGAGACCGAGACGCTGATCCGGCTGTTCCTGCTCGGCCTGCCGGTGCCGGCCTCGGCGGTCGAGGCGGCGCTGCGACCGTTGCCGCTCGCGCAGGCCGAGGCCGCCGGGCTCGTCGAGCGGCGGGACGGCCACCTGCGGGCGACGCTGGACCTGCGGCCGTACTCCGAGACCGGCGGCCCGGACTGGTGGGTGGTCTCCGACCTGGGGGCCGAGGTGCGGCCGGGACCGTTGCCCGCCGAGCACGTGCTCGGTGTCGGCTCGGCCGGCCTGACCCTGGCCGAGGCGACCGTGCGCGGGCCGGTGCGGCACGCGCTCGACGTCGGCACCGGCTGCGGGGTGCAGGCACTGCACCTGTCCGAGCACAGCGAGACGGTGACCGCGACCGACCTCAGCGACCGGGCGCTGCGGATGGCCGCCACCACGGCGGCGTTGAACGGAAAGCACTGGGAGTTGCGGCACGGCTCGCTGCTGGAGCCGGTGGCCGGGCGGCAGTTCGACCTGATCGTGTCCAACCCGCCCTTCATCGTGGGGCCCGGCTTCGCCCCCGGGGCCGGCGGCTTCCGCTACCGGGACAGCGGGCTGGCCGGGGACGCGGTGTGCGCACAACTGGTCGCCGGCCTGCCCGCCCGGCTGGCCGAGGGCGGCACCGGGCAGCTGCTGGCGAACTGGATCATCGACGGCTCGCAGAGCTGGCAGGAGCGGGTCACCGGCTGGTTGCCGGCGGCCGGTTGCCAGGCCTGGATCTGGCAGCGCGAGGTCGCCGAACCGGCCGAGTACGTGGCGCTGTGGCTGCGCGACGCCGGTGAGCAGCCGGGCACGCCGGCCTGGCGGCAGCGCTACGACGACTGGCTGGACTGGTTCACCGCAGCGGGCGTGGCCGGCATCGGAATGGGACTGGTCAACGTCCGGCGCACCGGGCAGGACGTCTCCGAGGTGGTGTGCCAGGACGTGCCGCAGCCGCACGAGCACCCGGTGGGGCCAGCCATCGAGGACTGGTTCGGCCGCGCCGGCTGGTTGCGCGACCGGTCGGCCGAGCAGCTGGTGCAGGCCCGCCTCGTTGCGGCACCGGGCCTAGTCCGCTCGTCCCACGCGCTGATCTCGGACGAGGGCTGGCAGCCGGCGCTGGTGCAGTTGCGCCAGGCCGGCGGGCTGCGCTGGGAACTGGAGGTCGACGACGCGGTGGCCGGCTTGGTGGCTGCCTGCACTGGTGCCACACCGCTCGGGGTTCTGCTCAGCCTTCTGGCGGCGGGCGTGTCGGCCGGCACCGACGAGGTGACTGCGGCACTGCTTCCGGTCGTCCGCGATCTGATCGAACGCGGTTTCCTCGTCCCCGTCGAACTCGCGCCCGCCTCGTCCGCTGCCACCGCACGTGCTGCCGAGCCCGGGGCCGGCCGGTGAGGGCGGTGGTGCAACGCGTGGCCAGCGCGTCGGTGACGGTCGCCGGTGCGGAGGTCGGCCGGATCGGTGCCGGCCTGCTGGTGCTGGTCGGCGTGACGCACGCCGACACCGACGCCGACGCCCGGTGGCTGGCCGGCAAGGTGGCGGGATTGCGGGTGCTGCGCGACGGCGATCGGGACGAGGCTGCGGCGAGTTCGATCGGCGCACCGGTGCTGGTAGTGAGCCAGTTCACTCTGTACGGCGACGTCACCTCCGGACGCCGGCCAGGCTGGTCGGCCGCGGCACCGGGACAGCTGGCCGAACCCCTGGTCGCCGCGTTCTGCGCCGAGCTGCGGATGCTCGGCCTGCCGGTCCAGACCGGCCGGTTCGGCGCCGTCATGGCGGTGGAAAGCGTCAACGACGGGCCGCTGACCCTGCTGGTGGAGACGCCGGCACGGCCCTGACCCGCGGTGACCGGCCGGTTGCCCACCGGATCTGCCCTGCTCCGCGGCCGCGGTCAGCCGGCGGACCCTCGGTACTTCCAGGTTGCCGAACTTTGCCCGCCGACGGCCGGCCTACGGAATCGGGAACGTTTCGGGCTCCGAATCCGTTCTATAGACCGGGAGAACAAGACCCCGCAATCAGTGGACGGGACCCCGACGTGACGCAGCCAGCCATCAAGACACCTACGAAGCCGACCGCCAAGACAACCGCAGCCAAGCGCCGCAATGCGCCCTCGCGTACCCTTCCCGGGCACCGGGGGGCCCGTGCTGCCACGCCCGCCCCGACCGTTGCCGTCGAGGCCGACGACCTGACCCCCGACACCCTGAGCGCCGATGTGCTGGCCGCCGAGGCCCTGGCAGCCGACGCCGAAACCACGCCGGACGAGAACCCGGTCGAGGCGACCGCGGACCTGGACGAGGTGGTGCAGGCCGCTGACCTGGTCCGCTCGTACCTCAACGAGATCGGCAAGGTGTCGCTGCTCACCGCGGTCGAAGAGGTGGAGCTGTCCAAGCGGATCGAGGCCGGCCTGTACGCCGAGCACCTGCTGGGCAGCAGCAAGCGGCTCGCGCTGCCGCGCCGCCGGGAGCTGCAGTCGCTGGTTGCCGACGGCGAGACCGCCAAGGACCTGCTGCTGCGGGCCAACCTGCGGCTGGTGGTGTCGCTGGCCAAGCGCTACACCGGACGCGGCATGCCGTTCCTGGATCTGATCCAGGAGGGCAACCTGGGCCTGATCCGCGCGGTGGAGAAGTTCGACTACACCAAGGGCTTCAAGTTCTCCACCTATGCCACCTGGTGGATCCGGCAGGCGATCAGCCGGGCGATGGCCGACCAGTCGCGCACCATCCGGCTGCCGGTCCACCTGGTCGAGCAGATCAACAAGATGCAGCGGATGCGGCGCGAACTGGGCCAGAACCTGGGCCGGGACGCCACCGACGCCGAGCTTGCCAGCGAGCTGGACATCACCGTTGAGCGGTTGCACGAGCTGGTCGACCACGCCCGTGACCTGGTGAGCCTGGACCAGACCGTCGGCACCGACGAGGACTCCGCGCTCGGCGACTTCATTGCCGACAGCGAGGCCACCAAGCCGACCGAGGCGGTCGAGTTCGATCTGATGCGCCGCCAGCTGACCGCGATCCTCGACTCGCTGGAGCCGAGGGAGGCCGCCGTAGTGCGGCTGCGGTACGGGCTGGCCGACGGCAACCCGCACACCCTGGACGACATCGCCAAGAAGTTCAACCTGTCCCGCGAGCGGATTCGGCAGATCGAGCGCGAGACAATGGCCAAGCTTCGCCACCCGTCCCGGGCCCAGTCGCTGCGCGACTACCTCGACGCCTGACCGACGCCACGGCCCGACCGGTCGGCTGACCTGAGCCGGTGGACCGGACCGCCCGGAACCTGCGACCCCCCTCGCTGGTGCCGGGCGGTTCGCTGTCGGGGCGCCGCCGCACGCTGCTCGGCGGCGGATCGCGGTTCCGTCGCATCTCGGGTTCCTGGCGTGGCTCGGGCTGTGGGCGCGAGTCACGCTTGCCGGGGGTTCGGGTGCGCCACCCGCGCCGGCTCTCTACGGTGTGCTGGTGGACCCTGTCGCCGCCCTGCGCCGGATCGCGTTCCTGCTGGAACGTAGTGGCGCGCCCACCTATCGGGTCCGCGCCTTCCGCCGGGCCGCCGAGGTGGCGTTGACCAACGCCGGGCAGCTGCAGGAACGGCTGGCGGCGGGCACGCTGGCCGAGCTCCCCGGCATCGGGCAGGTGACAGCTGCGGTGATCACCGAGGCAGCCGCCGGCCAGGTGCCGGACTACCTGGTCAAGCTGGAGGAACACGAGGGGGCGCTGGTCGACCTGGACGCCGCCGGGGAGCAGCTGCGGGCAGCGCTGCGCGGCGACCTGCACAGCCACTCGGACTGGAGCGACGGCGGCAGTCCGATCGAGGAGATGGCGGTCACAGCCATCGAATTGGGTCACGACTACCTCGCCCTCACCGACCACTCGCCCCGCTTGACCGTGGCCAACGGTCTGAACCCGGAGCGGCTGGAGCGCCAGCTCCGGATCCTCGCGGCCCTGGCACCCCGGCTGGCACCGTTCCGGCTGCTCAGCGGCATCGAGGTCGACATCCTCGACGACGGGGGCCTGGATCAGACCCCCGAGCTGCTCGGTCAACTCGACGTGGTGGTGGCCTCGGTGCACTCGAAGCTGCGGATGGACTCCGCGGCGATGACCAGGCGGATGCTGGCAGCGATCGCCAACCCGCACACCAACATTCTCGGGCACTGCACCGGCCGGCTGATGGGTGGCAAGCAGCGCCCGCAGAGCACCTTCGACGCCGCCACGGTTTTCGCCGCCTGCGCCGAGCAGGGCGTGGCGGTGGAGATCAACTGCCGGCCGGAACGGCTGGACCCGCCGAGGGACCTGCTCCGGCAGGCGATCGAGGCCGGCTGCCTGTTCAGCATCGACACTGATGGCCACGCGCCCGGGCAACTGGACTGGCAACCGTACGGATGCGCCCGCGCCGCCGAGTGCGGCGTGCCGGTCGACCGGGTGATCAACAGCTGGCCGGTGGAGGAATTGCTGGCCTGGTCCAACCGCAACCGGTGATCCGGCGGGCCTGCCACGGCAGGTAGTGGGATACCGGCCGACCAGGTCAGCCGGCCTGCCGGTCGCCGGTCTCGACCGGCCGGTCCGGTTCGGTGATCCACTCGCTCCACGAGCCCGGGTACAGGACGGCATCGATACCGGCCACCTGCATTGCCAGCACCGTGTGGGCAGCGGTGACCCCGGAGCCGCAGTACACGCCGACCGGCGGCTGGCCGGACCCCACGTCGGCCGCCCCGGCCTGGTCCGAGCTCGCATCGGCTGCCCGGGTGCCCGCACCGGCGTGCTCGAACCGGCGGCGCAGCTCCGCGGCGGGTAGGAAGTGCCCGGACGGCTGCACGTTGCCGGTGGTCGGCAGGTTGACCGCCCCGGGGATGTGGCCGGCCACCGGATCGATCGGCTCCAGCTCGCCGCGGAACCGCTCGGCGGCCCGGACGTCGAACAGCCTGCCCGCCCGGCCCCAGGCTGCCGCCGCGTCGGCGTCCAGGGTCGGCATGCTCCCCGGCCGCACCGTGATCGAACCGGCTGCCGGTGCCGGCAGCTCGGCGGACACGGCCTGCCCCGCGGCAAGCCACGCGTCGTACCCGCCGTCGAGCACCCGAACCCGGGCCACCCCCGCCCAGCGGAGCACCCACCAGGCCCGGGCCGCTGCCATCGAGTTGCCCTGGTCGTAGACCACCACCTCGGACCGCTCCTCGATCCCCCAGCCGCGCAGCGCCTGCTCCAGCCGGCACGGATCGGGCAGCGGATGCCGGCCGCCCGGTCCCGGCGGATCGGCCAGGTCGAGCGACAGGTCGCACCAGTAGGCACCCGGCAGGTGGCCGGCGAGGTAGGCCGGGTACTGCGCCGGGCCGCCGAGCTGCCAGCGGACGTCGAGCAGCACCGGCCGGTCGTCGCGCTGCAGGGCGCCCGCCAGCTCGGCCACGCTGAGCAGGACCTGCTGGAAATGTTCTGACATGCCGACGGTTCTAACATGGGTGTCAGCTACCGGACACGGCAGCACCCCGCACGGGGCGGGACTGGTCGGGCACCGGAGCTTGGGGAGGGGTCGGCACGTGAATCATCACCACAGCGACCTGATCGATACCACTGAGATGTACCTGCGCACCATCTACGAGCTCGAGGAGGAGGGCGTCGTACCGCTGCGCGCCCGGATCGCCGAGCGGCTCAACCAGTCCGGCCCCACCGTGAGTCAGACCGTTGCCAGGATGGAGCGGGACGGGCTGCTGCAGGTCGAGGCCGACCGTCACCTGCAGCTCACCGACCGCGGCCGGCACCTGGCGGTGTCGGTGATGCGCAAGCACCGGATCGCCGAGCGGCTGCTGCACGACGTGATCGGCCTGGAGTGGGACCAGCTGCACGTCGAGGCCTGCCGGTGGGAGCACGTGATGAGCGACGCGGTCGAGCGCCGGATCGTGGGGCTGCTCGACGGGCCGCTGGTCTGCCCGCACGGCAACCCGATTCCCGGCCTGGAGGATCTCGGGCTGCCGGCCGGCACGACGGAGACGACCGCGCTGCAGACGCTGGCCGACTCGGTGGCCGCCGACCCGGTCACCGTCCGGATCGAGCGGATCAGCGAATTGCTGCAGCCGAACGTCGAGCTGATGCGCCGGTTGGCCGATGCGAAGGTCACGCCGGGCCTGTCGGTGACGGTGACCCGGGTGCCGGCGGGCTTCCAGGTGGCGGGCGCCCCGGACATCGAACCGGTGTCCGACGAGGTGGCCCGGCACATCTTCGTCTCGGTGCCGGCCTGACCCGCTCACCGGCCCAGCCAGCCCGACGCCGGCCCGACCAGCCGTAGTCATCCGAACCGGCCGCGGCTCAGCGCCGGCACCGAACACGGGTCCAGCCCGCGTTGTGCGGCGGTGACCAGCAATCGCGCCGCGGAGTAGCCAGGCCGGGACTGCAATGCCCGGTCGGCCGCCATCGCCGCCAGCGTGGCGTTGCCGGCCCGCCACAGCGACCAGCCGTAGAGGAACAGCGGCGCGGCGTCGTAGGGCGGCGGTAGTCGGGCGTGCCACTCCCCCATGAGCCGGGCGGCCTCGGCGCAGCCGTCGTCGATGGCCAGCCACACCGCATCCCGCACGCCGGGATCAGTGAGCGCCACCGCGTAGCCGGCCAACTGCTCCGGCTCCGGCTCGGCCGGAACTCCTTGCACCGCGGCGAACAGTTCGGTGATCTGCGCCCGCCGCCACTCGGCCAGCCGGCTCGGTGGCACCGCGGTCCTGCGTCGTTCGGCCGCGTGCAGCAGCGGCGACAGCGCCGACCGCTCTTCGGCCCCGAGACCGGCCAGTGAGGCGACCAGTGCGCGACGGTCGGGTAGTGCCACCAAGCCGGCGAAGATGGCCTGAGCGGCGACCACCGAGCTGCCCAGCAGCCGCGGGTTGCCCTCGCTCGGGCAACAACCGGGCCGCTCGCAACACATCGACCACCAGCGCTGCTCGGTGGCCACCAGCACGTCGAGGACGTCGATGCCGGCGGTGGCCATGGTCATCGCCAGCAGGTCCCGGCAGGCCAGCAGGTCAGCAGCTGCGCGCGGGTCACCGGCGACCGGATCGGTCACCAGCACACCGGCCACCGACCGGCAGCCGGCCCGCTGCAGCACCTCGCCCAGCGGTGCCAGTCCTTCATCGTCCGGGCCGGTCGGCAGCAGGGCCGGCAGGTCGAGCCGAACGGTCACCTGTACCTGCTGCGGGCCGACCGCCACCGCGGTGCCTGCGAAACCGACGAGCACCAGGCTCTCGTGCGGGTGGAAGCCCAGCAGATAGGGCAGCGCATCGATCAGTTCGGCGGGATCGTTGATCCGGAGCCGGGGCAGCTCACACGAGGTCATGCAAGCAGCGTGGCCCGCAGCACCGGTCCCGACGCCGGCCGGCGCCAGATTGTGGACAACGTCGCCAGCTGTGCACAGCCGGCCGCTACAGCGGGTTCTTGCGCCAGCCCTGCGCGGCCAGGGTCAGCCCGTCGGCCACCTCGTCGTTGCGGTCGGCCAGCTCCCGCTCCCGTTCCCCCTCCGCCCCCGGCGCGGCCGACTCCCGCCGACCGGTGGCGATGACCCGGAAGAAGGCCGCCGCCCGTTCCAGCGCGACGTCGAACTCGCCCTGGTAGGCACCGTGCAGTACGGCATCGGCCAGTGCTCCGATCGCGGCCGGATCGGCGTCCTCCGACACCCCCGCGACCACCTCGTCGGCCGGCGCGTACGGCCGTCCGGCGCGCCACAGCCTGGTCAGCTCGTCCCCGTTGCCCTGACACCAGCGGCGCAGCAGGTAGAGCGCCCAGAGGGCACCCGGCAGGCTGGACGGGTGCTCGTGCCGCCACAGCTCGGCGAGGGTGTCCAGGCCCACCCGGTCGGCCAGGTCCACCAGCGACTCCGACCCGCCCGAGCGGCCGTGCGTGATGACCGCCGCGGCGGTGGCAGCGGCCAGCTCGGCGCGTTCGAACGGTTCGAACTCCTCCGACCCGGCGAACGCCGCGAGGTCGGGCCGCCGGATCGGGCGGTGCGGGCGGTTCTCTGGTGGCACCCGTCCAGGGTAGGTGAGCCGGTCGCCGGGTTGCCGGATTCGGCTCGCGGACATCATCGCCGCGGCCGGGTTTCCAGCGGTCCGGCAAGGAGGAACTCGACGCTGGGCTGCCGAATGCGGATCAGCGGCTAAACTGGGCAGCGGCGTCGGCCCGTCCATGGCCCCCGGTCCCACAATCGCCGCCACGAGCGGCCTTCCGCCGAGAGGCGACCTGGCGGGTCGGCGTCACATCAGACCTATCGACACCTCGACAGCCCACCGGACCTCCGGACGAAGGACAGCCCCATGAGCTCCGGTGACGGCTGGACGACCTGCGCGGCAGGTCACCGGCACTGGGGGTTGTTCGGCGCCGCGGGGTTGTTGCTGGTGGGCGAGGACCAGGTGGTGCTGCAGCACCGGGCGCCGTGGACCCACCAGGGCGACACCTGGGGCATCCCGGGTGGCGCCCGGGACAGCCACGAGGACGCGCTCGCGGCTGCCCTGCGGGAGGCCCGCGAGGAGGCCCGGCTGGCGGCGACCGACATCGACCCGATCGGCACCTATGTGGACGACCACCAGGGCTGGAGCTACACGACGGTGGTCGCCCGGGCCGTCCGGCCGGTCCGGCCGGTCGCCGCGAACGCCGAGAGCGTCACCGTCCGCTGGCATTCGGTCTCCGAGGTCGCCGGCCTGCCACTGCACCCGGGCTTCGCCTCCACCTGGCACCGGCTGCGCGACGTCCCGCCGCCGCTGTTCCTGGTGGTGGGCGAGGCGGCGGCCGGCGACCCGCTGCTCGACCGGCTGAGCCGCGCCGGGGTGGCCACCGACCGGCTGCCGGCCGGGCTGGTCGGCGGTGGCCTGACCCGGCTGCTGCCGCATGTGGTGCGGGCCGGCAGCCGCGCCGCAACCGTCGCGCGGGACTACGCCGGACGCGGCCAGGTGGTGCTGGCGCACGAGCCCGCGGACCTGCGCCGGCTGGCCTGACCGGGGCCGCTAGCGTTCGGAGGATGCGCATCCTGCTGCCGCCCAGCGAGGCCAAGAATCCGGGCGGCCGGGGGCTGCCGCTGGCCCGCCGGCAACGCCGACAGCCGATCGACGACAGTCGCGACCTGGTGCTGCGCGCGCTGGACGAACTGCTCGCCGGCACCGGGGGCTTCGACCCGGCCCGGTCGCTGCTGCTGCCGGACTCGGTGGCCGGCCCGGCACTGGCCGACAACCGGCGGGTCCGCACCGCACCCACGATGCCCGCACTGGACCGCTATGCCGGCATCGTCTACGACGGGCTGTTCCTGCAGCCGCTCAGCGACGCCGCCCGCACGGTGGCCAACCGCGAGGTGCTGATCTTCTCGGGACTGTTCGGGGTGGTGCGCGGCGGGGACCCGGTGCCCAGCTACCGGGTGCCGGGCAAGGCGTGGCTGCCCGGCCTGGGCGTGCTGTCGACGTTCTGGCGACCCCGGCTGGACGGTCTGGTGCCGGACCTGTTGGACCGCGGCCCGGTGCTCGACCTGCGCTCCGGTGACTATGCCGCCATGTGGCAACCGTCCGGGCAGCAGGCCCGCTCCGGGCAGCTGATCGAGGTCCGGGTGCTCTCGCCGCGGCCGGACGGGACGCTGGGCGTCATCTCGTTCGCCTCCAAGCTGGCCAAGGGCCGGCTCACCGCCGCCGTGCTGGAACGCCGGGCCGCCGGGCTGCCGGTGCGTGCGGTCGAGGACATCGGCGCGGCCTGGTCGGCGGCCGGCGGCAGCGACCTGGTGGAGCGGACGACGGCCCGGGGTATCGCGCTGGACCTGATCACCCCCACCGCGGCCGGCCCGGCCGGCTCCACCGGATCGGCTCGGGCCCGCCGTGCGCGCGGTGCCGGAGCCACGACGTAGCGCAACCGAATACCCACCCCCCGGTGACCGCCCGCTTTCCGCGTTCGGCCAGTATCGAGGGCATGCGATTGGACCACCTCTCCTACGCCGCCGGCCCGGAAGGCATCGCCTCCTGCGTGCAACGGCTGGGTTCCCAACTCGGCGCCGGGTTCACCGACGGCGGCATCCACCCACGCTTCGGTACCCGTAACTTCGTGCTCCCGCTGGCCGGCGGTATCTACCTCGAAGTGGTCGAGGCACTCGACCATCCGGCCGTCGAGTCCGCCCCGTTCGGCCGGGCGGTGCGGGCTCGCAAGCTGGCCGGCGGCGGCTGGTTCAGCTGGGTGGTCTCGGTCACCGACATGGCGGCCATCGAGCAGCGGCTGGGCCGGCCGGCGGTGCCCGGGCACCGCCGGCGTCCGGACGGCTTCGACCTGTGCTGGCGGCAGATCGGCGTGCTGGACACCGCCAGTGACCCGCAACTGCCCTACTTCGTCCAGTGGCAGTCCGACCGGAGCGAGCACCCGTCCGCGCCGGGCGGCTCGGTGAACCTCGAACTACTCGACATCGCCGGCGACCGGTCCGAGGTGGTCGAGTTCCTCGGCGACCGTGCCACCAAGTCGCTGGAGGACCTCAAGGTGCGTTGGCTGCCGGTGGAGGACAACGACGGCGAGTCCGGCATCGTGGCCGCACACTTCATCACCTCCCGCGGCGTCGTCGTCATCGACTGAGCCGCTGAGTCCACCGCGCCGCTGAGTCCACCGCGCCGCTGAGTCCCGGCAGCCGGGGTCCCGGTCAGGCAGCCGCCACCGGGGTGACCTGCTCGCTGCGGTCGGCAGGCACCGGCCGGGGTCGCCGGGCAGCCAGGACGGAGCCGGCCAGGATCAGCGGGAAACCGACCACCATGCCCGCGGTGATGCTCTCGCCGAGCACCAGCACGCCCAGGGCGATCGCGACGGCCGGGTTGACGTAGGTGATCACGGTGGCGCGGGTCGGCCCGATCGCGGCGATCAGCTCGAAGAACAGCAGGAACGCCAGCGCCGTGCACACCAGCGACAGCACCACCACGCCGGACACCGCCGATGCCGGCAGCTGCCGCGGCGGCTGCAGCAGCAGGAACGGCAGGTAACACACCGCCGTCAGCGCCATCGAGACCGCGATCACCCCGGAGCCCGGCAGGTCGGCCAGCGAACGGGTCAGCACGATCGGCCCGGTCGCGTAGCAGATGCTGACCACGGCCATCTCGGCGAAGGCGAACAGGTTCAGCCCGGAGAAGTCCAGCCCGACCAGGGCCAGCACCCCGACGACGCCGAGCAGCAGGCCGGCCAACTGGCTGCCGGTGACCCGGTCGGCCGCGGAGCTGAGCCTGGCCAGCAACGCACCCACCAGCGGCACCGCCGCTACCAGCAAGCCGGCCAGCGAGCTGGACAGCTTGCGCTCGGCGTCGGAGAGCAGCAGCCACGGCAGCATCACCTCGATGGCGGTGAACAGCACCAATGGGCGCCAGCGGGCCAGCACCGGGCCGACCTGCGACCGGGCCAGCGCCAGTGGCAGCAGCACCACGGCGGCACCGGCGGTCCGGAAGAACACCAGCGTTCCCGGGGTCAGGTATTCCACCGCGATCCGGATGAACAGGTAGGGCAAGCCCCAGATCACAGACATTGCCGCGAAGAGCAGCCAGCCACGCCGGGACACGAGCCTCCTGTCGTCGAAGAATGCTGGCGGTATCAGCCGTCACGCTAGGTGCCGGACGCGGGCCCGGCCGGCGGATATCGGTCAAGCTACGCCGAGGGACTGACAACCCTGCCGGGCGAACTATTCCGACCGGACGCAGGCGCCCCGCGGCGGACCGCTGTCCGGATGATCATCCGTGGTGAGAGGATCGAGTCCCGACATCGCGGCAGGTGAGGCATGACGATGAAGATCCCCTCCGGCTCCGGCCACCAGCACGACGGCCGTACCGTGCCGATCGGCGACTACGGCTTCCTGGCCGACGGCGAGACCACCGCACTGGTCTCCCCCGGCGGTTCGGTGGACTGGATGTGCCTGCCGCGGCTGGACTCGGCGAGCATCTTCGGCGCCATCCTCGGCCGGCACGCCGGCACGTTCCGGATCGCCCCGGCCGACGTGACGGTGCCGTCGGCGCGCCGTTACCTGCCCGGCACGATGATCCTGGAGACCAGCTGGGGCACCGCCACCGGTTGGATCATCGTCCGCGACGTGCTGGTGATCGGTCCGTGGCGCTTCGACTCCGAGGTGGCCCGCGACTACCGCCGCACCCCCACCGACTACGACGCCGAACGGGTGCTGCTGCGCACCGTGCGGTGCGTGTCCGGCGAGGTGCAGACGGTGGTGGAATGCGAGCCGGTGCTGGACTACGGGCGCACCCCGGTGCGCTGGCAGCACACGGACAAGGGCTACCACCAGGCCCGGGCCAGCTCGCCGGACGGCGACCTGGAGCTCACCCTCACCACCGACCTGCGGCTCGGCTTCGAGGGTGGCCAGGCGGCGGCACGGACCCTGCTCAAGGAGGGCGACGTCCGCTACGTGGCGCTGTCCTGGGGCGGGCGCACCCCACCGGAGGACTACGCCGACGCCTACTCCCGGCTCGTGTGGACCGCCCACCACTGGCAGCACTGGCTGGCCCGCGGCACCTTCCCCGACCATCCCTGGCGCAGCTACCTGCAGCGCAGCGCGCTCACCCTCAAGGGGCTGACCTACGCCCCGACCGGCGCGATCGCCGCCGCCGCCACCACCTCGCTGCCCGAGACGCCGGGCGGTGAGCGCAACTACGACTACCGCTACACCTGGATCCGGGACGCCACCTTCGCCCTGTGGGGGATGTACTCGCTCGGTTTCGACTGGGAGGCGTTGGACTTCTTCTCCTTCATCGCCGACCTCGCCGAGCGGGATCCGGACCTGCAGATCATGTACGGCATCGGCGGCGAGCGCGACCTGGCGGAGCGGGAGCTGGACCACCTGCCCGGCTACGCCGGGTCCCGGCCGGTGCGGGTCGGCAACGCCGCCTACGCCCAGCGCCAGCACGACGTCTGGGGCGCGCTGCTGGACTCGGTGTACCTGCACTCGAAGTCCGCCGACCACCTGGACAACCGGATCTGGCCGATCCTGGCCAACCAGGTCAACGCCGCGCTCAAGCACTGGCGCGAGCCGGACGCCGGGATCTGGGAGGTCCGCGGCGAACCCAAGCACTTCACCTCGTCCAAGATCATGTGCTGGGTGGCGGTGGACCGGGGCGCCCGGCTGGCCTCGATGATCGGCCAGGACGCCGAGGCCGCGCAGTGGCAGCTGGCCGCCGAGGAGATCCGGCAGGACGTGCTGTCCCACGGCCTGGACTCCCGCGGCGTGTTCACCCAGTACTACGGTGGCACCTCGCTGGACGCCTCGCTGCTGCTGGCGGTGCTGGTGCGCTTCCTGCCCGCCGACGACCCGCGGATCCGGGACACCGTGCTGGCGATCGCCGACGAACTGACCCAGGACGGCCTGGTGTTGCGGTACCGCACCGAGCAGACCGACGACGGCTTCTCCGGCGAGGAGGGCAGCTTCACCATCTGCTCGTTCTGGCTGGTGTCGGCGCTGTGCGAGATCGGCGAGTACCACCGGGCCCGCAAGCTGTGCGCCAAGCTGCTGTCGTTCGCGGGTCCGCTGGAGCTCTACGCCGAGGAGATCGACACCCATACCGGACAGCACCTGGGCAACTTTCCGCAGGCGTTCACCCACCTGGCGCTGATCAACGCGGTGCTGCACGTGATCGCGATGGAGCGGGCCGAGGAACAGGCCGGCGACACCGCACCGCCGCCGGCCGGGCTGGAGACCTGAGAGCGGCTGCGGCACTCCCGTCGTGCCCGGGCCTGGCTAGAAGTGCGCCGATGCGGCGCGTGGGAGGATCGTTGTCGGGGATAGTGGGCAGGTGCAGAACCTCCAACTCGGCTGGCAGCCGGCGGCCCTGCTCGCCACCGGCCTGTTCGCCGGTGCCGTTACCGGCACGGCGCTGGGCACCCGGCCGCCCCGCAGCAGGGTGGCGCGGCGGGCCGAGCGGGCTGCCCCCTATCTGCGCGAGGCCGGCCTGGTGGCGGCGCTCTACGCGCTCTGGCAGCTGGCCTGTTCGGTGTCGGTGCTGGGCACGGCGGGGGCCTTCGAACGGGCCCGCCAGATCGTCCGGATCGAGCATGACCTCCGGCTGCCCGGCGAGGACCGCGTCCAGCTGCTGGTCACCGGGCATCCGCTGCTGACCCAGGGGGCGAACTGGTACTACGCGACGGTGCACTTCGCCGCACTGGGGGTGCTGCTGCTGTGGCTGTTCAGCCGGCACCGGCAGCGCTATCCCGAGGTACGCAACGTCCTGGTGCTGCTGACCGCGAGCTCGCTGTTGCTGCAACTGCTGCCGGTGGCGCCGCCCCGGCTGCTGCCGGGCTACGTCGACACCGCCGCCCTGTACGACCAGTCGGTGTACGGCCTGTCGGGCATCTCGGTGGACGAGCTGGGCGCGATGCCGTCGGTGCACGTCGGCTGGGCGTTACTGATCGCCTGGGCGGTGCTGCGGGTCAGCTCCAGCCGGCACCGCTGGTGGGTGCTGGCCCACCCGATCCTGACGGTGGCCGTGGTGGTGGTCACCGCCAACCACTGGTGGCTGGACGGCGTCGTCGCCGGCGTGCTGCTGGCGCTGAGCATCGCGCTGGTACTGCTGGCCACCGCCGGACTGGCGTGGCTGACCGCCCGGCTGCCGCGGCTGATCAGCGGGCTGCCGCGACTGCCCGGGCTACCCGGACTCGCCGCCGGGATGGATGACGGTGATGCCGGCCGGCGCCGCGCCGGACATGGCCGCCAGCGCCTGCGCCACCCCGTCCAGACCGATCACGCCGGTGACCAGCTCGTCGGGTCGTACCGCGCCGGAGCGGACTAGCTCCAGCATCGCCGGATAGTCGTGGGCGGCCATGCCGTGGCTGCCCAACCAGGACAGCTCGCGGAACGCCAGGTAGGACAGGTCCAACTGGACCCGGTCGGGCAGCAGCCCGAGCTGCACGTGCCGGCCGCGCGGTTTGAGCGAGGCCAGCGCCGTCTGCACCACCGGCGCGGCACCGATCGCGTCCATCGTCACCGCAGCGCCGCCACCGGTGAGCTGGCGGATCTGGGAGACGATGTCGTCGTCCGGACCGCCGGGGTCGGCAGCGCGGCCGGCTAGCATGGTGTGGTGGGCGCCGTGCCGGGTGGCCATCGACAGCGCCGCCGGGTTGGTGTCCACGGCGATCACCTGGGCACCGCGGGCCGCGGCGATCATGACCACCGACAGGCCGACCCCGCCGCAGCCGAACACTGCCAGCCACTCCCCCGGTCCGACGTTGCCGACCGCGGTGACCGCCCGGTAGGCGGTGGCGAACCGGCAGCCGAGCGCGGCGGCGCTGTCGTAGGCCAGCTCGTCCGGCAGGGCGACCAGGTTCACCGCGGCGTACGGGACCGACACGTACTCGGCGAACGAGCCCCAGTAGTTGAAGCCCGGCTGCAGTTGCCGGGTGCACACCTGCTGGTTGCCCTCCAGGCACTGCTCGCACTCGCCGCAGGCACAGATGAACGGCACGATCACCCGCTGACCGGCGTGCCAGCCACGCACCGCCGGGTCGATCTCGACGATGGTGGCGGCCAGTTCGTGGCCCGGCACGTGCGGCAGCGTGATCGTGGCGTCGTGCCCCTGCCAGGCGTGCCAGTCGCTGCGGCACAGCCCGGTGGCGCGCACCTGCAGGATCGCCCCACCGGGAGGTAGCTCCGGCTCGGGAAGGTCGGTGACGGTCGGTGCCTCGCCGAAGCGGTCGATCAGGACTGCGCGCATGGTCGAATTCTTACCAGCCCGCCCCGACAGTTCCGGCCGGGGCTATCCGGTAGAAAGCGGTGGCCGATCAGGAATCCTGCAGCTTGGCGCAGCTCTTGAGCCCGTAGCCGGACATGAAGCCGGCGATCTTGGCGCTGTGGTCGGGCAGTGCGTCCAGCGACTGAAGGTCGGCGTTCACGGCTGCCCGGTTCCTGGCCTTGATGTCGGCGACGAACTTCTTCAGTGCCGGCCCTTGGGTGGCGAAATCCGCCTTCTCGAGGGTCAGCCAGTTGGCCGTCAGGGTCTCCTTGTCGGCGGTCTGGCCGACCAGCGTCTCGGCCTGCTTGATGTAGGGCGGGAAGAGCGCGAGAGTGCCCTGCGCGAGCGCATCCAGGCTGGCGTAGTCCGTTTCGCTGGTGGGCTTCGGCAGCCGGTCCAGCTTGGTGATGACACCACTGCAGACCGCGTCCATCTTGGCCACGAAGTCGGCCTTGCTCAGCAGCGTGGCACTCGGCGAGGGCGTCGGGCTGGGCGTGCTCGAACTGGACGTCGTGGAACTCTGTGCCGGCTCGGCCGTCTTTTCCGACGATCCTCCGCAGGCCGTCAGGGCTGTCGCGGCGAGAACTGCCAGCGGCAGGCAGAGCGGGCGAAGGGCGATGGTCATGCAAAACTCCTGATCTCGGGAATGCGCACTGTAGCAAGGGCAAACCGAACATCAGGGAGCCGTGTGTCGCGAACCCGCCCGCCTGCCCGGCGACCTCGGCGGCGACGGCGGGACGAGGGGTTGACGGTATGCAGCGCCTTTTGAGGCCGGGTGCCGCACCCGGGTGCGGCACCCGGCGCTGCGGGCTCAGGAGAGGAACGCGTCGTCTCCGGGCAGGTCGGCATGTAACTCGAGCAGATCGGTGACCTTGCCGGCCAGCACGGTGAACAGGATGGAGCCACGGGCGGCGCGGGTGATGCCGTTGCGGGTGGCGAGGGTCTGATGCAGTGCCATCACATGACCGAGGGCATCGCCGTGCACGTCGAGGAGATGGGCCCGGAAGGTGCCCCCGGTCAGCTCGGCGAGCTTGCCGTAGTAGCCCAGCACCGAGTCGGCGCCCTTGTAGGTGCCGGCCAGCGGCCCGTGTCCGGGTACGTGCTGCACCACGTCGGCAGCGAAGATCGAGCGCAGCGTGTCGATGTCCTGGGCGTTGAAGGCCGCGTATCCCCTGCGCACCAGGGCCATCGCCTCGTCGTCGGCCGCCGCGAGGTCCGCGGCCCGGGCGTACCGGGTGGCCTCCGGCGAGTAATCCACCATGACGCACGCCTGGTCGCCGACCACCCAGGCATCGTGCCCGGCAGGCAGGTCGAACAGGTCACCCGGGCCGAGGTCGTATTCGGTGCCGTCGTCCATCCTGACCCGCATCGAGCCGGCCAGCACGTGTCCCAGGTGCCGGGTCTGGCAGGAGTCGCCGCCGACGATCGGCGCGATGTCGGCCGACCAGCGCCAGCCCGGCTCGAACACCCCCCTCAGCACGGTCAGGCCTCCCGCGCTTGCCAGGTCGGCGTGACCGTGCTGGGCGAACGGGCGGTGTTCCCCGTCCCGCTCGAGGTTGCTGATCAGAACTGCGGTCATGGCGCTACCTCCTACCGGCATCAGCCGGGTGCCGAAATGCATCCGGCTGGTCCGACAGCTTTCCACCGGGCCTCGCGCGGAACCAGGGGAGAAAAGGGGTACTCGACGTGGCTTCGATCACCGCCGGTGCATCCCTCGTGACGGTGCGGCCGCAAGGCTGGTTCGCCCTATGCCGATGGGGTGTTCTCCCGCTTTGCCAGGCTCGACGACAACGGTGGAGACGGCCGGGAGTGCGTCCCGGCCGTCTCCCCTCCACTGCGCAGTTACCGCACCGTGACCGTCCGGGTGGCGGAGCCACCCAGGCTGCTGCGCACCGTGACGCCCTGCGGCGCGACCGGCACCGTGAACTGGCCGGTGCCGCCGGACAGGGTGCCGATCGGGTTGTCGCTACCGGTGAGGTAGACCCGCAGGATCGCGCCGCTGCCGGAGCTGGTGGCGTCCACCCGCAACTGCTGCTTGGCCGAGTCGTACTCGGCCCGGCTGACCGAGACCGTGTCGGCAACGGCGGCCCCGGCCGTGACGGTGAGGTTCTCGGTGAAGGTGCCCGCCCAGGTGGCCTCGATCGGCACGGACGTGCTGGCGGCGACCGTGCCGGTGGTGATCGGGAAGGTCGCGCTCGTCGCGCCCGCCGGCACCGTCACGGTGGCCGGCACGGCTGCGGCCTGCGGGTTGCCGCTGGACAGGATCACCGCGGTGCCACCCGCCGGCGCGGCAGCGGTCAGGGTAACGGTGCCGGTGGACGAGGTGGCACCCTGCACGAGGGTCGGGTTCAGCGACAGCGAGGCGATCGAGACCGATGGCGGCGCCGGGGTGGGGGTGGGCGTCGGGGTGGGATCCGGCACCGGCGCGGGGGCCGGGGCGACGGTCACCGAGAACGCTTGCGAGGTGGTCGAACCCTGCCCGTCGGTGAGCCGGAGCGTCCAGTCGTAGGTTCCTGCGGCGGTCGGGGTGCCGCCGACCCGTGCCGAGGGACCGCTCGCGGCGTCCTGGGTCAGCGTCATGCCGGGAGGCAGCGCACCGCCGGTCACCGCCCAGCTGTACGGGGTCAAGCCACCGCTGCCGTCGATCCACAGGTTGCCGAACGAACCGACCACGACCGGGGACCAGGGCTCGGGTGTGATGGCCAGCGGCAGCGCCGGGTTGACCCGGATGGTGTACGCGCGGCTCGCGGTCAGGCCGTTGGCGTCGGTCACCCGGAAGGTGACGCTGCCGGTGCCGGCCACCGTGGGGATGCCCTGGATCAGGGCGTAGGTGAGCTGCTGGGGAGTGTTGGGCAGCGGGCGCTGGGTCGGGGTGGGGACGGTCATGGTCAGGCCGGCCGGCAGCGTACCGGCGGTGATCTGCCATTTCGTCGGGCCGATGCCGCCGACGAAGCTGACGACGGCGCTACTGGTGCGCTGGCCCGCGATGAACGTCCCGAGCTCGGCGGTGTCGGGGATGATCTCGGCCGGCGCCGGGTCAGCCGTGACGGTGCATCCCTTCAGCCGCACCGTGGTGGGCCGCGACGAGCCGTCGTTGACGTCGACGGTGCAGTCGGCGGGCGGGGTGTAACCGCCTCGCGTGATGGTGAAGTTGCCGCCGCCGTCACTGGTGGTCATCGCCAACCCGTCGACGGTGATCGGCCGGTCCCAGATGGCGTTTCCCTGGATCAGCAGGGTGCCCCCGCTGTACTCCGCGCGGGTGACGTTGGCCAGCGCCGATGCGGGGCTTGCGAGCAGTACGGTCGGGGCGATGACCAGGGCGGTGGCGACCGCCAGCTTGGTCAGGGTGGCCAGCGTAGGGGGTGTGGGCATGCCGCCTCTTTCCAGAATGTGACTAGTGGGTGTGTTGCGGCGCTGATCCTGATCTGCTCGCGGTGCTATCCACCATGAGACGGAAGTCCTAGTACCTGGCACGCTCACGGGCAGCACGCAGGCCCGGACACAGCCGAAGGGCGAGACTCCCGGGTGGGTGTCTCGCCCTTCGCGTCAGCCGGCGGGGCAGGGGTGGCGTTCGGCCCTCCCCAGGTCAGGAATTCTGCAGGGCGGCGCATTTCTTCAGCCCATAGCCGGACATGAAGCCCGCAATGGCCTCGCTGTGGTTGGGAAGCGCGTCCAGCGCCTTCACATCGGCAGCGACGGCGTCGGCGTTGAGGGCCTTGACATCGGCGAGGTACTTCTTCAGGCGAGGCTCCGCCAGGGCGTAGTCGGACTTCTCCAGACGCAACCAGTTGCGGGTCAGCGTCGCCTTGTCCGCCGACCGGCCTACCAGCGCGTCGGCCTGCTTGAGGTACTGCGGATAGATCGTGAGGAGGCCCTGAGCGGCCGTCACGATGCCGGCGACGGTCTTCTGATTCTTGGTGGCAACGTGCATCCGAGCATCGGCGTCGGCACAGACCGCCTCCATCTTGGTCACGAACTGGGCCTTGGTCAGCGCCGCCGGGCTGGGACGCGGAGTCGGTTTCGGCGTGCTGACTGCCGCCGCGGGCGCCGCGGCGGTGGTGGTCTTGGACGAGGCGCAGGCCGGCAGGCCGACGACGGCGAGGATGGCCAGCGGCAGGCAGAGCCGCCGGGAGAAGGGAATGTTCATGGGCTTCTGATCGGCCGGAGCGCGAGATCGGGTAGTCAATCCTGGGACCGGTTCAGGCCGGCGTCCGGCGGCACGCCCCGCCCCGCCCTCTGGATCACCGTTGATGCAGGCCGCGTCCGGCGTTGCACGGCACAATCGCCGTCATGGGCGCATGGGGGCCAGCCATCTTCTCTCTTCCGGAAGAAGGATCTGGACTGGAGTGACTGCGGGTTCGAGATCGTCGCACGTCTGACACCGCGGCCGACGGAGGGAGCCACTCAGGCGTGGATCTCCTCGCAATGGACCGGTCTGGCGAGGGCACTGGAGCGCAAGCTGGCTGCCTAGCGAGCGGACCGCTAGCAAGGCCAGCAACCGAGGTGGTCGTGGTTGCTGAAACTGCTCTTAAGCCTTTTAAAGCTGTTGCAGTAGCCACTGCGAGGAGCAACGATGCCACGCGCGCACACTCGACCCGGACGCGCCGTTCCTGACACAGCGTCAGAACGCCCCGACCCGGGGGAAGGTCGGGGCGTTCTGACGGGCTACCGCGCTACCGGCCCTGGCTGGCCGGCACTCGTCCCTAGCTGCAGCCCGACGTGCTGCCGCAGCCCTCGCAGACGAAGCAGGAACCGGCCGGGCGCATCTTGGTGCCGCAGTTCATGCACAGTGGCGCGTCGGCCGAGGTGCCGATGATCGACTCCAGGAGTTCGGTCGAGCTGTGCACCGCGGACTGGGTTTCGGGCTTGGCCGCCGGCTTGTTCTCGACCGAACCCACCACCGGAGCGGACTGCGCCAGCGTCTCCAGGTCGTCCTCGGCCGGCGCGTAGCTGCCGGTGTCGAGCTGGCGGGCCCGCTCCTCGGCGGTGTAGATGCCGAGCGCGCTGCGGGTGTCGAAGGGCAGGTAGTCCAGGGCCAGCCGGCGGAAGATGTAGTCCAGGATCGACTGCGCCATCCGGATGTCCGGGTCGTCGGTGAGACCGGCCGGCTCGAAGCGCATGTTGGTGAACTTCGAGACGTAGGTCTCCAGCGGCACGCCGTGCTGCAGCGCGATCGAGATCGCAATGGAGAAGGCGTCCATCACGCCGGCCAGGGTCGAGCCCTGCTTGCCCAGCTTGAGGAACACCTCGCCCAGGCCGTCGTCCGGGTAGGAGCCGGCGGTCAGGTACCCCTCGGCACCGCCCACCGCGAAGGACACCGTGCGCGACGGCCGGGACTTCGGCAGCCGCTTGCGGACCGGCCGGTGCTCGACCACCGTCTCGACGGGCGCCGCAGTGGCCTTCTTGGCCTCCTTGCCCGCCGACAACGGCTGGCCGACCTTGCAGTTGTCGCGGTAGACCGCCAGCGCCTTCAGGCCGAGCTTCCAGCCCTGGAAGTACACGTCGGCGATGTCTGCGACGGTCGCCGACTCCGGCAGGTTGACCGTCTTGGAGATGGCACCGGAGATGAACGGCTGGGTGGCCGCCATCATCCGGACGTGGCCCATCGCCTTGATCGCACGCGCGCCCATCGCACAGTCGAAGACGTCGTAGTGCTCGCGCTTGAGGCCCGGCGCGTCCTGCACGTGGCCGTGTTCGGCGATGAACTCGACGATCGCCTCGATCTGCTCCTCCTGGTAGCCCAAGGCCCGCAGCGCCCGCGGCACCGTCTGGTTGACGATCTGCATCGAGCCGCCGCCGACCAGCTTCTTGAACTTCACCAGCGCCAGGTCCGGCTCGATGCCGGTGGTGTCGCAGTCCATCATCAGACCGATGGTGCCCGTCGGTGCCAGCACCGAGGCCTGGGCGTTGCGCCAGCCGTTGGTGGCACCGATCTTCAGGCAGCTGGCCCATTCCTCGGTGGCCCGGGCCAGCACCGCCTTGTCGGTCTCGTGGAAGAACCGCACGCTGTCGTTGGCGGCGGCGTGCTTGCGCATCACCCGGGCGTGGCCCTCGGCGTTGCGGGCGAAGCCGTCGTACGGGCCGACCACGCCGGCGAGCTCGGCCGACCGGCGGTAGGCGGTGCCGGTCATCAGCGAGGTGATGGCGGCGGCCATCGCCCGGCCGGCGTCGGAGTCGTAGGCCAGGCCCGAGGCCATCAGCAGCGCGCCCAGGTTGGCATAGCCGATGCCCAGCTGCCGGTAGGCCCGGGTGTTCACGCCGATCGACTCGGTCGGGAAGTCGGCGAAGCAGATCGAGATGTCCATCGCGGTGATGATCAGCTCGACGGCCTTGACGAACTTCTCGGAGTCGAAGTCGGTGCCGGTGGTGCCGAGGAACTTCATCAGGTTCAACGACGCCAGGTTGCAGGAGGTGTTGTCCAGGCTCATGTACTCCGAGCACGGGTTGGACGCGGTGATCCGGCCCGACTCGGGGTTGGTGTGCCAGTCGTTGATCGTGTCGTCGTACTGGATGCCCGGGTCGGCGCATTCCCAGGCGGCCTGGGCGATCTTGCCGAACAGCTCCTTGGCGTCGACGGTCTCGATGACCTCGTGGGTGGAGCGGGCCCGCAGGCCGAACTGGCTGCCCTCGTCGACCGCCCGCATGAACTCGTCCGACACCCGGACGGAGTTGTTGGCGTTCTGGTACTGCACCGAGGTGATGTCGGAGCCGCCGAGGTCCATGTCGAAGCCGGCGTCGCGCAGCACCCGGATCTTGTCCTCTTCGCGGGCCTTGGTCTCGACGAATTCGACGATGTCGGGGTGGTCGACGTCGAGCACCACCATCTTGGCGGCCCGCCGGGTGGCACCCCCGGACTTGATGGTGCCCGCCGAGGCGTCCGCACCACGCATGAAGCTGACCGGGCCGGAGGCGGTGCCGCCCGAGCTCAGCAGCTCCTTCGACGACCGGATCCGCGACAGGTTCAGGCCGGCTCCCGAGCCGCCCTTGAAGATCAGGCCCTCCTCGCGGTACCAGTTCAGGATCGAGTCCATGGTGTCCTCGACCGCGAGGATGAAGCAGGCGCTGACCTGCTGCGGCGAGGTGGTGCCGACGTTGAACCAGACCGGCGAGTTGAAGCTGAACACCTGGTGCATCAGCATCCAGGTCAGCTCGTGCTCGAAGATCTCGGCGTCGGAGGCCGAGCGGAAGTAGCCGTACTCCTCACCGGCCACCCGGTAGGTGTGCACCACCCGGTGGATGAGCTGCTTGAGCGACCACTCGCGCTGCTCGGTGCCCACCGCGCCGCGGAAGTACTTGGTGGTGACGATGTTGGCGGCGTTCACCGACCAGAAGTCCGGGAACTCGACCCCGCGCTGCTCGAAGTTGACCGAGCCGTCCCGCCAGTTGGTCATCACCACGTCGCGGCGTTCCCAGTTGACCTCGTCGAAGGGGTGCACCCCCTCGGTGGTGTAGACACGCTCGATGACCAGCCCGTTGTCGGGATAGACCGGCTGGTCCTTCGCGGTGACCTTCAACGCGCGCGAATCGCCGGCGTGCTTGGAACCCGTCGGCTTGCCGGCGTTCTTCGCGTTGGAGGAAGAACCGCCGCCGGACCCGCCTTCGACAACTTCGGTCATACCCGCTGTGCCTCTTTTCCTTGTAATCCCGTGTCTTGGTTGGGAAGTGCTGAGTCAGCTCTGGCCGGCCGCCGCTGGGTAGCCGCCGAGCTGGTGAACTAGCCGGAGTTGCCGCGGTGCTCGGCCCGCAGTTCCGTGATCGCCTTCTCGAAGTCCTCGATGGAGCTGAACGCCTGGTAGACGCTGGCGAAGCGCAGGTAGGCGACCTCGTCCAGGGCCCGCAGCGGGCCGAGGATCGCCAGCCCGACCTCGTGGGCGGGCACCTCGGCCGATCCGGTGGCCCGGATGACCTCCTCGACGGTCTGGGCCAACTGGGCGAGGGCGTCCTCGTCCACCGGCCGGCCCTGGCAGGCCCGCCGGACGCCGCTGACGACCTTCTGCCGGCTGAACGGCTCGGTCACTCCGCTGCGCTTGATGACCGCGAGGGTGGCCTCTTCGACCGTGGTGAACCGCTTGCCGCACTCCGGGCAGCTACGCCGGCGCCGGATGACCTGGCCCTCGTCCTGCTCGCGCGAGTCCACTACCCGGGAGTCGGGGTGACGGCAGTACGGGCACCGCATCTCCAGGTCCCCTTCCGTCTGCTCTCGGTGCTGGCCGGCCGCCGCCAAGCGGCGTCGGTCTGTTGTTAATCCAGCGTTCGGTCCGGGCGGGCTGACTGTGCGTCCCGGCGAGCTCGCGCAGGGACATATCAACAGCCCGCTGTCGACAAGTTGGGGACGGAGCGTGGAGAACCCGACCCGGCCTGTTGATGACCTGGGGACCGCTGAACCCCAACTTGTGGACGAAGTACATGCTTGTAACTACTACATGTAGGACGGTAGAGCGTCAGGCGGTGTTCCGCAAGTAGCGTCGCCGAGCAATCTCGAAGCGTGTCGAATCCAGCCCGGCCGCACTGTCCACGCCTACGTCGGGCCCATAAAGCTTTAGCCGACCTTGAGGGTTTGGCCAGGGCTCAGGACTGCGGAGGAGAGGTGGTTGACCTCCCGCAACCGCTCCACCACCTGGCGCGGATCCCGGCCGGGAGCGACCTGGCCGGCGATCGACCACAGGGTGTCGCCGGACTGCACGGTGACCACTCCGCCGGCTGTAGCCGCCGGATGCGCGGTCGGCGATCCCAGCGACAGGTGTGCGACGAGCAACATCAGCCCACCCAGCAGGACCACGGCGGCAGCCAGCACCACCGCACCACGGCGGGTCAGGCGCACCGGCCGCGCTCCGGGCTCGGCGAGACCGGCCGGGACGGGCGTCGCGCAGCCGGCCGGGACCAGGTAGCCCCGCCGCACCACCCGCAGGCCACCCCGCCGTGCGGTGCCGGACCGTGCGGTGCCGGACCGGGTCGTGCCGGCTGGGCAGTCGGGCACCGGGGGCACCAGGCGCAGCCGGGGCCGGTCGGAGCCGGCGGGTGCCATGCCCCGCGGGCCGGGCCGGCGCGACGCGTCGACGAACACCGTCGGCGAGAACTCGGTGGCGACTGACATCTCGTAGCTCCTCACATCTGCCGCACGGAAACTGCCGTGACCAGTACGCTGGTGGTCGAACATGCGTTCGATCACCGCCTGTACCGATGTCTACTACAAGCCTCTGACAGAAACCATGTTGGCGACACGCCGATTCGAACAGGTGTTTGAATCGTTACTCCTGTGGCGCTAGTTTTCAAGTCAGCGTTCGAGGGATTGCGGGCCGGTGGAACGTGTCCGGTCGCGAGCCTCCGACGACAGTCGGCCGCCACACAGACATGGAGATTCCGGTGCCCAAGCCCCCCAAGCAACCGCTACGACGAGGACCGGGCCGCCCCAGGAACAGCACGCTGGAATTTCCTGACCAGGACCGCGGAGACGGCCTGACCGCTCGGCAGCGCACCATCCTGACCGTCATCCGCAACACCGTCCAACAGCGCGGTTTCCCACCGAGCATGCGTGAGATCGGCGACGCCGTGGGCCTGCAGTCCACCTCGAGCGTCAGCCACCAGCTCGCGGTGCTGGAGCAAAAGGGCTTCATCCGGCGCGACCCCAACAAGCCCCGGGCACTGGACGTGCGGTCCCCCGACGACGAGCCGGTCACCGGTCCGCAACCGATCCTCGGCGACGACACGCCGGACGGCGGCGCGCCGGACGCGGTGCTGGTGCCGGTGCTCGGCCGGATCGCCGCCGGTGGCCCGATCCTGGCCGAGCAGATGGTCGAGGACGTGTTCCCGCTGCCGCGCACGCTGGTCGGCGAGGGCACCCTCTATTTGCTGCGGGTGAAAGGCGACTCGATGGTCGACGCCGCCATCGCCGACGGCGACTGGGTGGTGGTGCGCCAGCAGCAGGACGCCGACAACGGCGAGATCGTGGCGGCCATGATCGACGGCGAGGCCACCGTCAAGGTGCTGCAGCGCCGGGCTGGGCACGCCTGGCTGCTGCCCCGTAACGAGGCCTACTCCCCCATCCCGGCCGACGAGGCAAGCATTCTGGGCCGGGTGGTGGCGGTACTGCGCAAGGTCTGACCGAGCGCCGGTCAGGGGCGCGCCGCAACCGGCGTGCTCCCTGACGCGCCGGGGTGGCTCTTACGTCAGGCAAGCCTTACGTCAGGAAAGCGCCGGGTCAGGTGCGCTGCTGGGGCGTCGGGTGCGGCTCGTCGCCGACCGGCGGCAGCTCCTGGGCCGGCGTCACCGGGTACACCGGCGCTGGCGCGACGGGCGGCTCGGCGGCGATCTGCTGGCTGGTCGCCGGCGGTGCGGTGGTAGCGGCGGTCGGGGCCGCGCCTGCCTCGGCGGTGTCGCGGGCCTCGTCGTCCTTGCCCATGCCCTTCATCTCGGTCTTGAAGATCCGCAGCGAGCGGCCCACCGAGCGGGACATCTCCGGAAGCTTCTTGTATCCGAACAGCACCAGCACGACCAGCGCGATGATCACCCAGTGCGACGGTGATTCCCAACCTGTCATGACGTATCCCCTGCCCAGCTTGCGTACGCGGCCAAAACCCCAGGCTACCCGTTCAAGATGACCGAGCGCTGATTCACCGATTGCCGACTGGGACCGCCGACGGGAATCCGTCCAGCACCGCGGCCAGTTCAGAGCGCACCCTGGCCCGGATCAGCGTGCCATCCGGAGTGTGCTCCTCGCTGAGCACCTCGCCCTCGGAGTGGATGCGGGCCACCAGGTCGCCGCGGGTGTAGGGCAGCAGCACGAGCACGTCGCGCTCCGGGCGCGGCAACCGGGCCTCGACAAGCGCCGCCAGCTCGGCCAGGCCGGCGCCGGTGCGGGCGGAGACGAACAGCGCGTCTGGCACCAGGCTGCGCAGCCGCAGCTGGGTCTCGGCATCGGCGGCGTCGGCCTTGTTGAACACGATCTGCTCGGGCACGTTCAGGGCGTCGATGTCGGCGAGCACCGCGCGCACCGCCCGGATCTGGGCCTCCGGATCCTCGTCGGCGGCGTCCACCACGTGCACGATCAGGTCCGCCGAGGCCACCTCCTCCAGCGTGGAGCGGAACGCCTCGACCAGCTGGTGCGGCAGGTGCCGGACGAAGCCCACCGTGTCCGAGAGCGTGTACACCCGGCCGTCGGTGGTCTCGGCCCGCCGGACGGTCGGGTCCAAGGTGGCGAACAGCGCGTTCTCCACCAGCACCCCGGCGCCGGTGAGCCGGTTCAGCAGTGAGGACTTGCCGGCGTTGGTGTAGCCGGCCAGCACCACCGAGGGCACCTCGTTGTTGCTGCGGCGGGCCCGCTTGACGTCCCGGGCGGTCTTCATCCCGGCGATGTCCTTGCGCAGCTTCGCCATCCGGGCGGTGATCCGGCGGCGGTCGATCTCGAGCTTGGTCTCACCGGGGCCGCGGCCGCCGATGCCGACGCCGCCGGCGGCCCGGCCACCGACCTGCCGGGACAGCGACTCACCCCAGCCGCGCAGTCGCGGTACCAGGTACTGCAGCTGGGCCAGCTCCACCTGCGCCTTGCCCTCCCGGGACCGGGCGTGCTGGGCGAAGATGTCGAGGATCAGGGCCGTCCGGTCGACCACCTTGACCTTGACCACCTGCTCGAGCTGGCGCAGCTGGCCCGGGGCGAGCTCGCCGTCGCAGATGACAGTGTCGGCCCCGGTGGCGGCCACGATGTCGCGCAGCTCCTTGGCCTTGCCCGAGCCGATGTAGGTGGCCGGGTCCGGGCGGTCGCGGCGCTGGATCAGGCCGTCCAGCACCTCGGAGCCGGCGGTCTCGGCCAGCCGGGCCAGCTCGCGCATCGAGTTCTCGGCCTCGGTCAGGGTGCCGGCGGTCCACACCCCGACCAGCACCACCCGCTCCAGTCGCAGCTGGCGGTACTCGACCTCGGTGACGTCGGTGAGCTCGGTGGACAGCCCCGCCACCCGGCGCAGCGCCGCACGCTCGGACAGGTCGTACTCGCCCAGCGTGTAGTCCAGCTCGGCGTCCGGTTCGGTGCCGAGCTGGAACGCGTCGGCGTCGTCAGCGGGGGTGGCCGGGTCGGCGGGCAGGTCCGGAAAGTTCTGAGGGTAAGCAGTCATTGCTTCCATGGTGACAGCCCGACCGGGGAGAATGCGATGTTATTTCGCTCCCGGCATGCGGTGGCGGTGCTCCGGGCGTGCCGCGGGTGTGCCGCGCAGGCCCGGACGTACCCGGTCAGCGGTGCTGTGCCAGCCACTGCGGCGAGAGTTCCAGGCTGGCAACCAGCACCGCCGGCCCGGACAGCATCATCGAGCCGGCCTCGTTCCACCACACCGAGCACTGCCCGCCGGGCACCTCGACCAGCCAGCGCTGCTGATCGGCGGGCGCCGAAGGGCCGGCGATCGCCGCGACCGCCGCGCAGATCCCGGAGCCGCACGAGCGGGTCTCACCGGAACCCCGCTCGTGCACCCGCATCCGCAGCCGGGTCGGGCCGGTCCGCACCACGAACTCGACGTTCTGGCCCTCCGGCAGCGCAGGGCTCACCCGCGGCGGCTCGGCCAGCCGGAGCGCGGCGAGGTCGTCGACCGAGGACAGCTCCACCACCACGTGCGGATTGGGCAGCTCCAGGGCGATCGAGCCGTACTCGCCGGCCAGCCCGTCGGCACTCACCTTGGGCCGCTCCGGCCGGACGGTGACCGGCCCCATCTCGGCGGTGACCTGGTCGCCGTCGAAACTCAGCGCCCGGGGTCCGCCGCGGGTTGCCACCGTGACGCCGGTGCCCGGGTCGGCGAGCCCGGCCTGCTCCAGGTACCGGCCGAACACCCGCAACCCGTTGCCACAGGTCTCGGCGATCGAGCCGTCGGCATTGTGGTAGTCCATGAAGTACTCGGCGACGCCGGCCTGGGCCTGGACGTCGGGTTCGGTGGCCAGCACCGTCCGGGTCACCCGCAGCACCCCGTCGGCCCCGATGCCCGAGCGCCGGTCGCACAGCGCCCGCACCATCGACGGCGACATCGACACCACCGCGTCGAGGTCGGGCAGCACCACGAAGTCGTTCTCGGTGCCGTGGCCCTTCATCACCGTCAGTGTGCGTTTCACACCGCAAGAGCCTAGCCCGGCAGCAGGGCCAGTGCCCGGTCCAGCAAGTCGCCGGAGGTGGCGTCGAGCCAGTGCAGCCGCGGATCCCGGCCGAACCAGGACCGCTGCCTGCGCACGAACCGCCAGGTCCGGCTGACGGTCAGTTCGACGGCCTGATCGAGGTCCCCGCACAGGTTGCCGTCCTCGTCCAGCACCGCCAGCAGTTGCTGGTAGCCCAACGCCTTGCCGGCGGTGGGGCTGTCCCGCAGGCCCAGCGGCAGCAGCCGGCGCACCTCATCGAGCAGGCCGCGCTCCATCATCGTCAGCACCCGCTGCCGGACCCGGCGCTGCAGGTCGGGGTGCTCGAGGGCGATCTGCACCGCCGGATAGATCGAGCAGAACGCCGGCATCCGGGCGGTGAACAGGCCGCCGGTGAGCTCCATGACCTCCAGCGCCCGCACGATCCGCCGGCCATTGGACGGCAGGATGGCAGCGCCGGCCGCCGGGTCCTGCCGGGCCAGCCGGGCGTGCAGGGCGGCCGGTCCCTGCTCGGCGAGCTCAGCGGTCAGCCGGGCCCGGACGACGGGCGACTCACCGGGAAACTCCAACCGGTCCAGGGTGGCCCGGACGTACAGCCCGGAGCCGCCGACCAGCACAGGAGTGCGGCCACGGCCGGCGATCTCGGCGATGGCTGCCCGGGCCAACTGCTGGTACTCCGCGACCGCCGCCGACTTGGTGACCGGCCAGATGTCGAGCAGGTGGTGGACGACGCCGCCGCGCTCGTCCGGGGCGAGCTTGGCGGTGCCGATATCCATGCCGCGGTAGAGCTGCATCGAGTCGGCGTTGATGATCTCCCCGCCGATCCGCTGTGCCAGCGCTACGGCAAGATCGGACTTGCCGGTCGCCGTCGGGCCGACAATGGCGACCACGGCAGGCCCGGAAGGCCCCGCCTCGGTGTCAGTCACGTTGCAAGAGGCTATCCGGCTACACCGTGGGGCTCGTCAGTCGTGTCTAATGCACGCTATGAGTTCGGAATGGGGACGTATCGACGAGGCCGGCACGGTGTTCGTGAGGACCACCGACGGCGAACGGGTGGTCGGGTCGTGGCAGGCGGGTGACGCCGAAGCCGGCTTGGCCTACTACACCCGGAGGTTCGACGATCTGCAGACGGAGGTCGACCTGCTGGCCAAGCGGTTGGAATCCGGCGCCGGCGACCCCAAGGCCACCAAGTCCCAGGCCATGACCTTGCACGCCTCGTTGCCGACGGTGGCCGCGATCGGCGACCTGGCGTCGCTGGACAGCCGGTTGGTCAGCCTGATCTCCGCCGCCGACGCCAAGATGGGCGAGCAGGCCGAGGCCCGCGAGGCCGCCCGCGCCGAGGCGGTCGCCAAGAAGGAGGCGCTGGCTGCCGAGGCCGAGACGATCGCCGAGAGTTCCACCCAGTGGAAGGCCGCCGGTGACCGGCTGCGGGCCATCGTCGAGGAGTGGAAGCTGATCAAGGGCATCGACCGCAAGACCGACGACGCGCTGTGGAAGCGGTTCGCCGCCGCCCGCGACGCCTTCGGCAAGCGCCGCGGCAGCCACTTCGCCCATCTCGACACCGAGCGCGACGCCGCCAAGTCCGTCAAGGAGAAGCTGGTCGCCCAGGCCGAGGAACTGTCCGGCTCGGAGGACTGGCGCGAGACCGCGGCCGCCCTGAAGCAGCTGATGACCGAGTGGAAGGCCGCGCCGCGCACCAATCGCAACACCGAGGACGCGCTGTGGAAGCGGTTCCGAGCCGCCCAGGACGCCTTCTTCGAGCGGCGCTCCGGGGTGTTCGCCGAGCGCGATGCCGAGCAGACCCAGAACCTGAAGGAGAAGGAAGCGATCATCGCCGAGGCGGCTGCGCTGGACCTGAGCAATCCCCGGCAGGCCCAGGTGGCGCTGCGCGACCTGCAGGAGAAGCTGGAGAGCTTCGGGCACGTCCCTCGCGATGCCATGCAGCGGGTCGAGTCCCGGATGCGAGCCGCCGAGCAACGGGTGCGCGATGCCCTCGACGCCGAGTGGAAGCGCGGCGCCAGCGACTCCAACCCGTTCCTGGCCCAGCTCAAGGAGCGGCTGGCCGAGGCGGAGGCGAAGCTCGCCCGGGCCCAGGCCTCCGGCGACCCGCAGCGGATCGCCAAGGCCGAGGCGGAGGTCAGCCAGCGCAAGGCCCTGATCCCGGACTAGGTGTGGTGTCCGGGCAGGTTGGTCAGGCGGCTGATCGGCCTGCTCGTCCCGGTGGCGCCGCGGCGCCTGCTTGTCCCGGTGCCGCCGCGGCGGCTCAGTCCCGGCCGGTTCAGCCCGGGCGGCGGCCGATGCTGACCAGGGGGAGCGCCCGCGGTGCTACTGGTGGCGGGCTGCCGGCAGCACCGCGCCAGCGACGGTGTGCCGAGATGCCACCGTCGGCGACCAGGTGGTGCGGTGCTGCGTAGCTGACCCGGGCCGTCACCACGTCACCCGGCTGCACCGTCAGCTCGCTGGCGCCCACGTGCACCAGCCTGCCGTCGCGGGCCCGTCCCGAGATGCGCTGGTTGGCGGCATCCTTCTTGCCCTGCCCGGTGCTGACCAGCACCTCGACCTCGGTGCCGACCAGTCGCCGGTTGTCGTCCCAGCTGATCTGCTCCTGCAGCTCGATCAGCCGGTCGTAGCGCTGCCGGACCACGTCCTTGCCGACCTGATCCGGCATGGTCGCGGCCGGGGTGCCGGGTCGCGGGGAGTACTGGAAGGTGAAGGCGCTGGCGAACCTGGCCCGGCGCACCGCCTCCAGCGTCTGCTCGAAATCCTGCTCGGTCTCGCCGGGGAAGCCGACGATGATGTCGGTGGTGATCGCCGCATGCGGCATCGCGGCCCGCACCCGGTCGATGATGGAAAGGTAGCGGGCTTGCCGGTAGGACCTGCGCATCGCGCGCAGCACCGCATCAGAGCCGGACTGCATCGGCATGTGCAGCTGGGGGCAGACGTTCGGGGTCTCGGCCATCGCCGCGATCACGTCGTCGGTGAAGTCACGCGGATGCGGGCTGGTGAACCGGACCCTCTCCAGCCCGTCGACCCGGCCGCAGGCTCGCAGCAGCTTGCCGAACGCCAGCGGGTCACCGAACGAGCGGCCGTAGGAGTTGACGTTCTGGCCGAGCAGGGTGATCTCGCTGACCCCCTCGGCGACCAGTGCCTCGATCTCGGCCAGCACGTCGCCGGGCCGGCGGTCGGTCTCCTTGCCGCGCAGGCTCGGCACGATGCAGAACGTGCAGCTGTTGTCGCAGCCCACCGAGATCGACACCCAGGCCGAGAAGGCCGAGTCACGCCGGCTGGGCAGGTCGGAGGGGAAGTTCGCAAGGGCGTCGAGGATCTCGACCTGGGCCTGGCCGTTGTGCCGGGCCCGTTCCAGCAGCACCGGCAGGCTGGCCAGGTTGTGGGTGCCGAACACGACGTCCACCCAGGGCGCCTTCTCCAGCACCGTCGCCTGGTCCTTCTGCGCCAGGCAGCCGCCGACCGCGATCTGCATACCGGGACGGGTCGACTTGATCGGCGCCAGGTGGCTGAGGTTGCCGTACAGCCGGTTGTCGGCGTTCTCGCGCACCGCGCAGGTGTTGAACACCACCAGGTCCGCCTCCCGGCCGCTCTGGTCGGCGGCCCGGCGGTAGCCGGCCTGCTCCAACAGGCCGGACAGCCGTTCGGAGTCGTGGACGTTCATCTGGCAGCCGTAGGTGCGGATGGCATAGGTACGACCGGCCGGCTCGTCCGGCGCAGTGCCGACAGCCGCCTGGGCGCTGGGCAGGTCGGAGAGCGGATCGGTACCGGGGGCGGCGTTCATATCGGCTCCAGGGTACGAGGCCGCGGACAAGCCGGTCCCTACTCCCCCGGATTGGTATGGCGCCGACCGGAGCTGCGGTATTCGCACCGGCCCCGGACAGTCCGGCCTACCCTTGCTCATGCCCGCCACTCCGGAACCGGTGCTTTCCAGCCGGGAGCTCGCCGGCCAGAGCGTCGCCGACGGAGCCCCGCCGATCCGGCTGCGGCCGATGACGGCCGACGACCTGCCGCTGATGTGCCGCTGGCTCGCGGCCGAGCACGTGCACCGCTGGTGGCGTGATTCAGCCGAGCCTGACGCGGTCGCCGCGGAGTACCTGCCCGGCATCGAGGGCACCGAGCCGTCGCATCCCCTCATCGTGGAACTGCCCACCGGGCCGGTCGGCTTCGGCCAGTGGTACCGGTGGGCCGACTACGCCGACTACGGCAGGCAGATCGGTGCCGCCGCGGACGAGGCAGGCTTCGACTACCTGATCGGCGAGCAGGACTGCTGCGGGCGCGGGCTGGGCACCCGGCTGGTCGCCGCTCTGATGCGGCACATCCGCGAGCAGGACCAGACCGTCGGCGGGTTCGTGGTCGATCCGGAGGAGACCAACACCGCCTCCCGGCGGGTGCTGGAGAAGAACGGGTTGTCGCTGATGGCGATCACCCGGGTGGTCGATCCCGGCAACCCACTTGCCGGACCGTCGGCGATCTACCGTTGCCGGTTCGCCGAGGACCCGGCCGTGGCCGGGAGTTCGGTCAGCAGGAGTGCAGCCGGCGCCTTAGTGGGCGACCTCGGTGGCGCGTGACTCGCGCACCACGGTCACCCGGATCTGGCCGGGGTAGGTCAACTCGTCCTCGATCTGCTTGGCCACTTCACGTGCGATCACACCTGCGGCCAGGTCGTCGACCTGGTCGGGCAGCACCATGACCCGGACCTCGCGGCCGGACTGCATGGCAAACACCCGCTCGACGCCGGGCCGGGCGGTGGCGATCTCCTCGATCCGTTCCAGCCGTTTGACGTAGGCCTCCAGGGACTCCCGGCGGGCGCCCGGTCGGGCCGCCGAGCAGGCGTCAGCGGCCTGGGTCAGCACGGCCTCGACGGTCCGCGGCTGCACCTCGTTGTGGTGCGCCTCGACGGCATGCGCGACCACCTCGCCCTCGCCGTACTTGCGCAGCAGTTCTGCCCCGATGATCGCGTGGCTGCCCTCGACCTCGTGGGTGAGCGCCTTACCGATGTCGTGCAGGAACGCCGCGCGCTTGATCAAGCTCGGCTCCAGGCCCAGTTCGCTGGCCATGATGCCGGCGATGTGGGCAGTCTCCTTGAGATGGCCGAGGACATTCTGGCCGTAGCTGGTGCGGTACTTCAGCCGGCCCAGGGTAGGAATCAGCCGCTCGTCGAGGTCGGTGATACCGATCTCGGCGAGCGAGTCGCGGGCTGCCCGCAGGCACAACTCGTCCACCTCGACCTTGGCCGTCTCGTAGATCTCCTCGATGCGATGCGGATGGATGCGGCCGTCCAACACCAGCTTCTCGAGGGTGATCCGGGCGACCTCGCGTCGGACGGGGTCGAAGCAGGACAGCAGAACGGCTTCGGGGGTGTCATCGATGATCACGTTGACCCCGGTGACGGACTCGAAGGCCCGGATGTTGCGGCCCTCCCGGCCGATGATCCGGCCCTTCATCTCGTCGCTGGGAAGGTGCAGCACGGTTAGCACCGTCTCGGTGGTCTGCTCACTGGCGACGCGCTGCACCGCGTCCACCACGATGGCCCGGGCCCGGTCGGTGGCCTCGGCGCGGGCCTCCGTCTCGATGGTGCGCACCAGCGCTGCCGCGTCGCGGCGGGTGGCGGCCTCGACCGTGCTGAGCAGTTCGAGCTTGGCCTCCTCGGTGCTGAGACCGGCCACCCGTTCCAGGGCGGCGGCGTGCTCGAGATCCTGCCGGGCGACGGCGGCGTCGAATTCAGCACGCCGCGCCTCCAGCGCCATGGCCTCGGCGTCCAGTTCGGCCTGACGGGCCTGCAGGTCCCGAACCGCTGCGTCCAGTTCGGACTCGCGTCGGTCCAGGCCCTCGGCTCGGACCGACAGGTCCTCCTCACGGGCCGTCAGAGCCGACAACCGGCTCTGGGATTCCCGCTCGGCGGTGCGTTTGGCGTCCGCGACCAGGTCGGCGGCCTCGGTCTGAGCCCGCGCCCGGACCGCATCGGCGTTGGCCCTGGTGGCGGCGTTCTCCGTCTCGGCGGCCCTGCGCAGCGCCTCGATCTCGGTGTCAGCCGCCCGGCGGACCGCGGCGGCCTCCTTGATCGCCCGCTGGCGCACCGCCTCGGCCTCGGCCTCCGCCTCGGCGATCCGGTCCGGTCGCGATGCGGCCTGTCGCTCTACGCCGGCCGTGGACCGGCCGGCGTAGAGCGACAGGAATCGCAGCCCGAGCACCAGCACCAATACGAACACGGCGGCGAGGGCCGTCAACTCACCCACGTGGCTCACTGAACGTCCTCCTTTCGCGGAGGCGACGCGTCGTCGCGACCCGCCGCACCAGCACTGCCAGGAGGCGGAGCCGTGGAACTGGCGCCCCGCGGGAACCTCAGTAGACACCCGACGTGCCGCGGCAGCGGCGTCGTGCTCCTTCGGTCCTCACCACGGCGATGGTCAACGGGCAAACATGACGCTGTGTATGTCAGTGCGCCGCGCCTGAACGCGGTGCATCCAATCTCCTGATCTTGTGAGGCTAGGAACCAAGAGGTACGCCGGTCAAGCTAGCCATGCGGTGTCGTCGTCAACTGCTTCGTCAGAGGCACTTCCCACCGCCTGCTGAACTATCGAAAACGCCATGGACGATGAATAACCCTTACGAGCCAGCATTCCCACCAAACGGCGTTTTTGGACCTCGGGAGCGAGGCGGGTCATCGTGCGCAGCTTGCGAACCACGAGTTGCCGGGCGGCCTCGGTTTCGGGGTCACCGGCCATGTCGGCGACCGCCGCCGTGATCGCTTCTTCGTCGATGCCTTTGGTGCGCAGCTGCCGACTGATCTCGCGAACCGCCAGGCCACGGCCCTGTTGCCGGGACCGGGCGAACTCGCCGGCGAAGGCGTGGTCGTCGACCAGACCGACTGCGGCCAGCCGATTCAGCACCAAGCTCGCTGCTGCGTCCGGAACCCCGCGGGCAGTCAGCGCCTCGGCAAGTTCCGCTCGGCTCCTTGCCCGTGCCGTCAGCAGGCGGAGGCAGATGGTCCGGGCTACTTCTTCGGGATCGGCCTCCGGGTCGGCGCGCCGGTCATCGAGGTCGTCGGACGGTTCGGCGGGCGGGGCCAGCCCGGCCGCGCCCGCCGAACGCAGTCGACCCATGGCTGCTAGAAGTCGACCGGAGCCGGCAGCGGCGCCTCTTCGGTGACCTGCGCACCCACGCCGAGCTTCTCCTTGACCCGCTTCTCGATCTCGTCGGCCAGGTCGGGGTTGTCACGCAGGAAGTTGCGGGCGTTCTCCTTGCCCTGACCCAGTTGGTCGCCTTCGTAGGTGTACCAGGCACCGGACTTGCGCACGATCCCCTGCTCGACGCCGACATCGATCAGGGAGCCTTCGCGGCTGATCCCGTGGCCGTAGACGATGTCGAACTCGGCCTGCTTGAACGGCGGGGCAACCTTGTTCTTGACGACCTTGACCCGGGTGCGGTTACCGACGGCTTCGCCGCCGTCCTTCAGGGTTTCGATGCGCCGGACGTCCATGCGTACCGAGGCGTAGAACTTCAGCGCCTTGCCACCGGTGGTGGTCTCGGGCGAGCCGAACATCACGCCGATCTTCTCGCGCAACTGGTTGATGAAGATCGCGGTGGTGCCGGAGTTGTTGAGGGCGCCGGTGATCTTGCGCAGCGCCTGGCTCATCAGCCTGGCCTGCAGGCCGACGTGGCTGTCGCCCATCTCGCCCTCGATCTCGGCCCGTGGCACCAGCGCGGCGACCGAGTCGACGACGACGATGTCCAGCGCACCGGAGCGGACCAGCATGTCCATGATCTCGAGAGCCTGCTCACCGGTGTCGGGCTGGCTGACCAGCAGCGCGTCGGTGTCGACCCCGAGTGCGCGGGCGTACTCCGGGTCCAGTGCGTGCTCGGCATCGATGAAGGCCGCCACGCCGCCTGCGGCCTGCGCGTTGGCCACCGCGTGCAGTGCGACGGTGGTCTTTCCCGAGCTCTCCGGGCCATAGATCTCGACGATCCGCCCGCGCGGCAGGCCGCCGATCCCGAGTGCGATATCGAGGGCGATCGAGCCGGTCGGAATCACTTCGATGGGCACGTGTGGCCGCTCCCCCAGCCGCATCACCGACCCCTTGCCGAACTGCTTGTCGATCTGACCCAGCGCGACCTCTAGTGCCTTGTCGCGGTCGAATGCTGCGGGCATCTTTGGTACCTCTCCTAGTGGCTGTTCCGTCGAGAGCAACGCTAGAACTGACCACCGACAGTTTGCGCCGGCGAAGCGGATCTGTGGATGCCCGCGGTCCATCCCAGATTAGCCGAACAGGTGTTCGATTGCTCGCAACACGCCGACATCCACAGGCCGGCCAGGGACCCAGCCGAGGGCTGCCCGGCGAACTCAGCGCAGCTTCTGCGGAACCTCGAGCTCCTGGCAGACCGCCCGCCACACCGAACGGGGTTCCTCGCCCCGCTCGATCGCTTCGTTGACCGTTCCGCCGAGTGCGGTGACCCGGTAGTCGGCGGCCAACGAATGGGCGTACACGGCTCCGAAACGGGCTTCCATCCGCTTCCAGAACTCACTCAGTCGCACGCTGGAACAGTAGTGCCGAGTTCCGTTCAAGCGAAAACCGCGTGCGGGTGCGGCGGTGCGGGATGCGTGCCTGCGGAGCGCTCAGGCAGGATCGGTGCCATGCCGGTTCCTGCCACTCCCGCCGAAGAGCCTGCCCGCTGGTACGCCCAGGAGGTGCTGACCGGCAGCAAGGTCAGGCTGGTGCCGTTGCAACCCGAGCACGCCGAGGGCTATGCCGCAGCGGCGCGCTCGGACGGCGGCGCGGAGGAGGTCTACCGCTGGCTGGGACGCGCTGCTCCGGCGGTGACCGCGGAGCTTGCCCGGGCCGAGATCCTGGTGGCCCTCGCCGCCCGGGCCCGCGGCGAGCGCCTTCCGTTCGCCCAACTCGACGCCGACACCGGCGAGGTACTGGGCACCACCAGCTACTACGAGGTGCAGCCGGCGGTGCGGACGCTGGCGATCGGCCACACCTGGCTCGGCCGGCGCTGGTGGCGCACCGGACACAACACCGAGTCCAAGCTGCTGCTGCTCAGCCACGCCTTCGACGCACTCGGAGCCGCCCGGGTGGTCTGGCACACCGACGTGCGCAACGAGCGGTCCCGAGCCGCCATCCAGCGACTGGGCGCCACCTTCGAAGGCGCGCTGCGCAAGCACCGGATCCTGGCGGACGGCACCTGGCGCGACACTGCCCAGTACGCGATGACCGACGAGGACTGGCCGGCCGCCCGGGACCGGCTCCGGGCCAGCCTGGACCGGGCGGACCGCTAGACCGGTCGATCTTGTGCGGCGGATGATCTCGGCCGCCACTTGTCAGACCCCCCAGGCACACTGAAAGGCATGGACACCTTGTTCGCGCCGGCGACCACCGCCTGGTTCGAAGGTGCCTTCGACGCCCCCACCGACGCCCAGGTCGGCGCGTGGCAGGCGATCGCGCGGGGCGAGCACACCCTGGTGGTCGCCCCGACCGGCTCGGGCAAGACGCTGGCCGCGTTCCTGTCGGCGATCGACCGGCTGGCAGCCCTGCCGGTACCCGACGAGGTCAACCGGCGCTGCCGGGTGCTCTACGTCAGCCCTTTGAAGGCACTGGCCGCGGACGTGGAACGCAACCTTCGGTCACCGCTGGTGGGCATCGCCCAGGCCGCTCGTCGGCTCGGCCTGCCCGAGCCTGCCATCGAGGTCGCGATGCGATCGGGCGACACCTCTCCCGAGGACCGGCGGGCCTTCGCCCGGCACGGCACGGACATCCTGATCACCACACCGGAGTCCCTGTTCCTGCTGCTCACGTCCGCCGCCCGGCTGGCCCTGGCCGGCGTCGAGACGGTGATCATCGACGAGGTGCACGCCGTCGCGGCCACCAAGCGGGGCGCTCACCTCGCGGTGAGCCTGGAGCGGCTGGACGCGCTGCTCGACCAGCCGGCGCAGCGGATCGGCCTGTCGGCCACCGTCCGGCCGATCGAGGAGGTCGCCTCCTTCCTGGCCGGCGGCCGGCCGGTCACCCTGGTCCAGCCGCGGACCGTCAAGAAGCTGGACCTGTCCGTGGTCGTTCCGGTGGAGGACCTGACCGCGCTCGGCGACGGCCAGCCTGACACCGGCCAGGACCCGCAGCGCCGGGCCTCGATCTGGCCGCACGTCGAGGAGCGGGTGCTGGATCTCATCGACAGCCACCGCTCCACCATCGTCTTCGCCAACTCCCGCCGACTGGCCGAGCGGCTGACCGCCCGGCTCAACGACCTCGCCCACGAGCGTGACCCCGACCGGACGGCCGACATCCGGGCCCACCACGGCTCGGTCTCGCGCGAGCAGCGCCAGATCGTCGAGGAGGAGTTGAAGGCCGGCCAGATCCCGGCGGTGGTGGCCACCTCGTCACTGGAGCTGGGCATCGACATGGGCGCGGTCGACCTGGTGGTCCAGGTGGAATCGCCACCCTCGGTGGCCGCCGGCCTGCAACGGCTCGGCCGGGCCGGGCACCAGGTGGGCGCGGAGTCCCGCGGCGTGATCTTCCCCAAGTACCGCGGCGACCTGCTCGAATGTGCGGTGGTGGCCGAGCGGATCCGCGAGGGCCAGATCGAGTCCATGCGCTACCCCCGTAACCCGCTGGACGTGCTCGCCCAACAGATCGTGGCGATGGTGGCTCTGGACACCATGACGGTGGATCAGGTGGAAGAGTTGGTTAGGCGCAGCGCGCCGTTCGCCACCCTCCCCCGGTCCGCCCTCGATGCGGTGCTCGACATGCTCTCCGGCCGCTACCCCTCCGACGCCTTCGCCGAACTGCGCCCCCGCCTGGTGTGGGATCGGATCACCGGTGAGCTGACCGGCCGCCCCGGAGCCCAGCGGTTGGCGGTGACCTCCGGGGGCACCATTCCCGACCGTGGCATGTTCGGGGTCTTCCTCGCCTCAGCCGACGGGCCGGGCCGGCGGGTGGGCGAACTGGACGAGGAGATGGTCTACGAATCCCGGGTAGGCGAGGTCTTCCTGCTCGGGTCCTCGTCCTGGCGGATCGAGGACATCACCCACGACCGGGTGCTGGTCACCCCAGCCCCGGGGCAGGCCGGCAAGATGCCGTTCTGGAAGGGCGACTCGCTGGGCCGGCCGGTCGAGCTGGGCCGGGCGATCGGGGCGTTCGTCCGCGAGCTCGGCGGCACGGCCGGCACCGAGGCGGTCGAGCGCGCCCGGGCCGCCGGCCTCGACGAATGGGCGGCGACCAACCTGGTGGGTTACCTCACCGAGCAGCGTGCGGCGACCGGGCACCTGCCGACCGACCGGACCATCGTGGTGGAGCGGTTCCGCGACGAACTCGGCGACTGGCGGCTGGTCATCCACTCCCCGTTCGGAGCGCCGGTCAACGCGCCGTGGGCCCTGGCCATCTCGGCTGCGCTGCGCGAGCGGTTCGGGCTGGACGTGCAGTCCATGCACTCCGACGACGGCATCGTGGTGCGGTTGCCCGACACCACCGCCGAGCCGCCGGGGTCCGACATCGCCGTCTTCGACCCGGCGGACATCACCGGTCTGGTCACCGCCGAGGTGACCAACTCGGCGCTGTTCGCCTCCCGGTTCCGTGAGTGCGCCGCCCGGTCCCTGCTGCTGCCCAAGCGCGATCCCCGCCGGCGCGCGCCGCTGTGGCAACAGCGCCAGCGCGCCAATGCCCTGATGCAGGTGGCCCGGGACTACGGGCAGTTCCCCGTGGTGCTGGAGGCCATGCGGGAATGCCTTCAGGACGTCTACGACCTGCCCGGCCTGACCGACCTGATGCGCCAACTGCAGGCCCGTCAGCTGCGGCTGGTGGAGGTCGAGACCTCCAGCCCGTCGCCCTTCGCCCAGTCGCTGTTGTTCAGCTACGTCGGCATGTTCCTCTACGACACCGATGCGCCGCTGGCCGAGCGCCGAGCCCAGGCCCTCACTCTGGACACCTCGCTGTTGGCCGAGCTGATGGGCTCGCCCGATCTGCGCGACCTGCTGGACGAGAACGCCATCGCCGAATCCATCGCCGATGCCCAGCGGCTGAGCGAATCCAGGCAGGTCCGCGGGCCGGACCAGACCCACGACCTGCTGCGTGAGGTCGGCGACCTCAGCACCGCCGAAGCCGCCGCCCGCGGCGCCACCGAAGCAGACCTGGAAGGGTTGCGCACCGGGCGTCGCGCGATCACCGTCCGGATCGCCGGCGAGCTGCGCTGGTTGGCCATCGAGGACGCCGGCCGAGTGCGCGACGCCCTCGGTGCCGCCCTTCCGGTAGGCATTCCGGAGGCCTTCACCGAGCTGGTGGCCGATCCGCTGGGCGACCTGCTGTCCCGGTTCGCCCGGACGCACGGCCCGTTCGTGGTCGCCGAGCCGGCGGCCCGGCTGGGGCTGGGTACCGCGGTGGTCCAGATCGGCCTGGAGCGGCTGGTGGCCACCGGGCAACTGGTGGCCGGCGAGTTCACTCCCGGACGGGTCGGGCGGGAGTACTGCGGCGCGACCATGCTGCGCACCATCCGGCGGAGGTCGCTGGCTGCGCTGCGCCGCGAGGTAGAACCCGCACCGCAGGCAGTGCTGGCCCGGTTCCTGCCCGAGTGGCAGGGCGTGGGTGCCGGCCGGCGAGCCCGCGGCATCGACGGCCTGGCACGGGTGATCGAACAGCTGGCCGGGGTCGCGGTGCCCGCGAGCGCGCTGGAGAGCCTGGTGCTTCCGGCCCGGCTGTCGGACTATTCACCGGCTCTGCTGGACGAGCTGACCAGCTCCGGCGAGGTGCTGTGGTGCGGGGTCGGCCAACTGGCGGGTAACGACGGTTGGCTCACCCTGGTTCCGGCCGGCGCGGCAGCCGAACTGCTGCCACCGGTGGCCGAACTGGAACTCACCCCGCTGCATCACGCGGTGCTGGCGTGCCTGGAGCGCGACCAGGCGCTCTTCCTGCGCGCCATCACCGAACGGGTGCGCGCCGCCCACCTCGACTCCGCAGGGCAAGAGTCAGCACCGGCGACCGAACCCGAGATCCCCGAGGCCGACATCGTCACCGCGATCTGGGAACTGGCATTCGCCGGGTTGGTCACCAACGACACCCTCGCGCCGGTGCGGGCCCGCCTCGGCGGTGGGCGCACCGCGCACGGCCGGCGGCCGGCGGCGCCGCGGGCCCGTTACGGCCGGCTCAACCTGGGGCGCGCCGCCCTGGCCACCAGTCGCCCGTCAGCGGCCACGCTGCCCGGACGTTGGTCGCGGGTACCGGACCGTGGTCCCGACGATGCGCACCGGGCGTTGCTGCGCACCGAGGTGCTGCTGGACCGCTACGGCATCCTGACCCGTGGTGAGGTGTCAGCCGAAGGGGTGTCCGGCGGCTTCTCGGCGGTCTACCCGGTACTCCGGCAGGGCGAGGACGCCGGCCGGTACCGCCGGGGCTATTTCGTCGAGGGGTTGGGTGCCGCCCAGTTCGGGCTGACCGGCGCCATCGACCGGCTGCGCAGCCTGACCACTGCGCCAGAGCGAGCCAGCGCCGAGCCACCCGAGGCCCTGGTGCTGGCAGCTACCGATCCGGCCAATCCGTACGGGGCTGCCCTGAACTGGCCCGAACGGGTCAACCAGCCGGAGGCCGAGTCCGGCCGGCGTGGTCACCAACCGGCCCGTAAGGCTGGGGCGCTGGTGGTGCTGGTGGACGGCCAGTGCGTGCTGTACGTCGAGCGCGGCGGCAAGACCCTGCTGTCCTTCACCGCCGAGGAAGACCTGCTCAAGGCCGCGGCAGCCGCACTCGCGGTCAGCGCCCGGGCCGGCTCACTGGGCAAGCTGCACGTCGAATCGGCCGACGGGGATCCCATCGTGGCCTCCGCACTGGGCCACGCGCTGGAGCAGGCCGGGTTCCGGCCGTCGCCGCGCGGGCTGCGATTGCGGGCGTGACGAGGTGCCCGAAGGCGACACCGTCTACCGCGCCAGCCGCCGGTTGCAGGCCGCCCTGGCCGGCCGGGCCGTCACCCGGTTCGACCTGCGCGTTCCGGCGCTCGCCCTGGCCGACCTGACCGGTGACACGGTCACCGAGGTACTGCCGCGTGGCAAACACATCCTGATGCGGTTCGGTTCCGGCCAGACCCTGCACAGCCACCTCCGGATGGACGGCGGTTGGCGGGTCGGCCCGGCCGGTGCGCGGCCCGCCGGCCGGGACTTCGAGATCCGGGCCCTGGTCGGAAACGCCGAGTGGTTGGCTGCCGGATTCCGGGTGCACGATCTGAAGCTGCTGCCCACCGCGTCCGAGGACGAGGTGGTCGGACATCTCGGGCCGGACCTGCTCGGCATCGACTTCGACCGCGACGAGGCGCTGCGCAGGTTCGCCGCCCAGCCGGCACGGCCGATCGGTGAGGCACTGCTCGACCAGCGGCTGGTCGCCGGTATCGGCAACGTCTACAAGAGCGAACTGCTTTTTCTCAACCGACTCAGCCCCTTCCTGCCGGTCGCCGAGGTGCCCGACCTGGGCGCGTTGATCGACGACTCGGTACGGCTGTTGCGTGCCAACCTCAACGACGGCAATCGCTCCACCACCGGATGGCGGCAACCCGGCCAGCGGCTCTGGATCTACGGCCGGGGCGGCAAGGCCTGCCGTCGGTGCGGCACCCGGGTGGTGATGTGCGAGCAGGGCGCCGATCCGGCGATGGAACGGGTCACCTACTACTGCCCGTCGTGCCAGCCCATGCCGAGCTGACCTGCGCTCGATGGAAGCCCGCGCTCGGTGGAGGCCAGCGCCCGGTGGAAGCCAGCGCCCGGTGGAGTCAGCGCTCGGTGTCGGCCCGCTCGGTCGCGGCCTGGTCGCCGGTCAACGGGGCGGTCGGCTTCTCCAGCGCCGGCGGGGCGGTGGCCGACAACGCCTCCTGGGACGACGAGCTGCCGGTGCCGCCGGTCGCCGATCCCAGCGAGGCCCGGATTTCGGCCAGCCGGGCCTGACCGGCCATGTTCATGGTGGCCTTGCGCACCTCCAGCATCCGGCCCTGCACCGAGTTGGTGGCAAGGTCGGCCTGGCCGAGCGCGTTGGCGTAGCGCCGCTCGATCTTGTCGCGCACCTCGTCCAGCGACGGGGTGTTGCGCGGCGCGGCCATCTCGCCCATCTGGTTCAACGACGCCGACACCTGCTCCTGCATCTTGGCCTGCTCCAGCTGGCTGAGCAGCTTGGTGCGCTGGGCGAGCTTCTCCTGCAGCAGCATCGCGTTGTCCTGCACCGCCTGTCGCGCCTGCTGAGCGGCACCCATCGACTGGTCGTGCAGCTCCTTGAGGTCGGTCGCCGCCGACTCGGCGGTCACCAGCTGGTTGGCCAGCACGCCGGCGGTCTGCTCGAACTCCGCGGCCTTCGCCTCGTCACCGCTGGCCCGGGCCTGGTCGGCGAGCACCAAGGCCTGCCGGGCCTGCGCCTGCAACTCCTCGATCTGGCTGAGCTGCCGGTCCAGCTTGAGTTCCAGCTGGTGCTGGTTACCGATCACGCTGGCAGCCTGCCGGGTCAGCGCCTCATGCTGGCGCTGGGCGTCCTCGATCGCCTGCTGGATCTGGATCTTCGGGTCCGCCTTCTCGTCCACCTTGGCACCGAACCAGGCCGAGACATATCGCCAGGCCTTGACCAACCCGTTCGCCATCGCTGCTACGACCTTCCGGTATCCGTCCTCGGAGACTTCTGGTGCCGTCCAGTCTGCATCATCGGATGCAGCGCGGTCCAAGGCGCCCGCAGCGCCGCCATGGCGGGTCTAGGGCTGCGGACGGGCCGGCGGCAGGCCGGCCACCAGGACCGCCACGTCGGCTGCAATGTCGGCCTCGTCCGCCGGAGCGATGAGGTAGGACGACAGCCAGCGCAACACTGTCGGCGTACCGGCCCGGCCGGCCCGGCGCAACATCTGCTCGACGGCTGCAGCCACCCTCGCCCACCCCGGCGTCCGGACGTCGACCCGGGCCAGCACCGCCAGCGTGGTGATGTCCTGGCCGCCAAGCGCCTCCAGCAGCGGGTGCTCCGAGACCGCCACCGCCGCCGCCGTCAGTGCCCGGGGCAGCTCGAGCGGCCACACCGCGGCCACCAGCCCGTCGATCTCGTCCAGCAGCAGGGCCGCCAACACGTCCTCCCGGGCCCGGAAGTGGTTGTACAGCGTCGCCTTGGCCACCCCACCACGGGCCGCCACCTGTGCCATGGTGATCTTGGTGCCGTTCGCTTCGACGGCCGCCCGCGCGCCGTCCAGGATGGCGGCCCGGCTGCGTGCCATCGGTCCCGCCGTCCGCGACCCTGCCGTGGCCGCCGGTGACCGGACCGGTCCGGCACCGGTCGCCGCGCCCTGCGGCCGGGCGTTCCCTGAGTCGGCGGAGCTATCGCGTGCCGGCACCGCCGCCGCCCGGGCGACGCCGTCCACACCGCCGGTCGCCGGCCGGGGTGGCGGTCCGGGCACCGGAGTGGCGGTGGTGGCCCGCAGGACGAAGTCGGTCAGCGGATCGGAACTACGTGGGGCACTGTACGAACTCATACCGCGAAGTTAGGACTGGCCGCCGACGACCACGGGGAGCCGCACACCCGACACGCCCATTGTCTCGACCGTGGCCTGAGAGTTGGCGCCCGATTCGGTTGGGGCACGACCCACAGCCGGCCTCAGCCGAGGCGGCCCGGGGAACCGCGAGAAGCTAGGCGGCGACGTGCGGCAGGGAGCGTACCTGCGGTCCCTCGGCACCGCGGGACGGTGCCGGAGTGAGCGACGGCGAACCGCGCCGGGCGCCGAGCACCATGGCACGCTCGGCCATCGTCTCCTGCCGGCGCAGGGTGTCCGAAACCAGCAGGAACACCTCGGACAGCGGAATGTCGAGAGCCTCGCAGATCGCGGCCAGCAGTTCCGAGGACGGTTCCTTGTGGCCACGCTCGATCTCGGACAGGTAGCCCAGGCTGACCCGGGCGGCCGCGGACACCTCGCGGAGCGTGCGGCGCTGCCGCAACCGAACCGCGCGCAGGGTCTCACCGACCACATGGCGGAGAACTGCCATCTCGGGAAACCCCCTTCGTCGAACGATCACTCCCAACTCATTACCTCATCGGCCGGTGGGCGATCTTCTGAAATCCCATGCTAGTCCGGTCGCCACCTGCGGCGCCCGGCACGCCAACTAATCTGCTGACAGCGAACTACTCCATCGCCCTCAGGATTGCCCGGTCAGAGAAGCCACTGCCCCGGCGAGAAGTGCGACTGCCTGTTCAACGGCCTGAGCCCGGATCGTGTTCCGGTTTCCGCTGAGATTGAGTTCCGATACCGATTCGATACCGTCGCCCGGCCCCGCCACCGCCAGGAACACCGTCCCGACCGGCTTGCCGTCCTGCGGCGTCGGGCCGGCCACCCCGGTCACCCCGACCCCCCAACTGGCCGACAGCCGGTCGCGCACCCCGCGGGCCAGCTCCAGCGCCACCTGGGCGGACACCGGTCCCTGTTCGGCCAGCAGGTTCTCCGGCACCCCGGCCAGCCGGGCCTTGAGGTCGGTGGCATACACCACCAGGCCGCCCCGAAAGGCCACGCTGGCCCCCGCCGTGCTGGTGAGCGCGGCAGCCAGCAGCCCGCCGGTCAGCGACTCGGCCACCGCCACGGTCTGCCCGCGCTCGGCAAGGCTGGAGTGCAGCCGCTCCAGCAGTCCGGCCAACCCGGCGCCGATCGGCTCCGCACCGCTCACGCGCGCACCGGCCGGCGCAGCCGCACCGCCCGGGCCACGTAGTCGAGCCCGGTGACCAACGTGAGTAGCACCGCCACCGCCATCACCGCCACCGCCGCGGCGTGCAGCACGCCGGAAAGCGGCAGCAGCAGCAGCCCGATGGCCACCGCCTGCACCAGCGTCTTGATCTTGCCGCCGCGGCTGGCCGCCATCACTCCGTGCCGGATCACCCAGAACCGCAGCGCGGTGACGCCCACCTCGCGCACCAGCACCACCACCGTGACCCACCAGGCCAGGTCGCCCAGCATCGACAGGCCGACCAGCGCGGTGCCGGTGAGGGCCTTGTCGGCGATCGGGTCGGCGAGCTTGCCGAACTCGGTGATCAGGCCGCGCTTGCGGGCCAGTTCGCCGTCGACCCGGTCGGTGAGGCTGGCCACCCCGAACAGCACGCAGGCCGTCACCCGCCAGCCGGTGCTGTGGCCGTCGCCGTGGAACAGGGCCATCGCGAAGAACGGCACCAGCGCCAGCCGCAGCATGGTCAAGGCGTTGGCGATGTTCCACACCGACACCGTGGTGGCAGGCGCGGCCATCGGGTCGATCCTGGGCTCGATCCCGGTCATCGCAGCTCGGTCCCGGTCATCGCGCCGAACCGGCCAGCACGTCGGCGATCAGGTCGGCCCCGTCGGTGCCGGTCACCACGGCCTGCACCAGGGTGCCCGGACGCAGGCCGTCCAGCGCGCCGGTGAGCCGTACGCTGCCGTCGGTCTCGGGACCCTGGTGCGCGGCCCGGCCGGTCAGCTCGCCGTCCGCGGCCGACTCGACGAGCACCTCCACCGTCTCCCCCACCCGGTCCTCGGCGCGCTGGGCCATCAACTCGTCGGCCAGTGCGGCGACCCGCGCCACCCGGGCGGCGATCGTCTCGGGGTCCAGCTTGCCGTCGAACCGCTCGGCCTCGGTGCCCTCCTCGTCGGAGTAGCCGAACACCCCGACCACGTCCAGCCGGGCCAGCGTGAGGAACCGCTCCAGCTCGGCGAGGTCGGCCTCGGTCTCACCGGGGAAGCCGACGATGACGTTGCTTCGGGCACCGGCGGCCGGCACCAGCGCGCGGGCCTGGTCGAGCAGGCCGAGGAAGGACTCGGTCGAGCCGAACCGCTTCATCCGGCGCAGCAGCTGCGGGGCGGCGTGCTGGAAGGACAGGTCGAAGTAGGGCAGCACCCCGGGGGTGGTGGCGATGGTGCGCAGCAGCGACGGGCGCAGTTCGGCCGGCTGCAGGTAGGACACCCGGATCCAGTCGATGCCGGCGATGCCGGCCAGTTCCGGCAGCAGCGCCTCCAGTGCCCGCAGGTCGCCGAGGTCCTTGCCGTAGGAGGTGGAGTTCTCGCTGACCAGCACCAGTTCCCGGACGCCGTGCTCGGCCAGCCAGCGCGCCTCGGCCACGATCTCGGCCGGGGGCCGCGACACGAACGCACCGCGGAAGGACGGGATCGCGCAGAAGGTGCAGCGCCGGTCGCACCCGGACGCTAGCTTGAGGTAGCCGACCGGGCTGTCGTCGAGCCGGACCCGGGGCGCGCGCGGTCCCCAGCGGTGTCCCGGCACCGCGACCTCGGCGGTTGCCGACGGGCGGTTCGCCGGGCTGATCGGCAACAGGGTGCGCCGGTCGGCGGCGACGTGCGCGGCGACCGGCCGACCGGCCAGCACGTCGGCAAGCCGGTCGTCGATGGCGGAGTAGGAGTCGAAGCCCAGCACGGCGTCGGCCTCGGTGAGCGCGGCGGCCAGCTGCTCGCCGTAGCGTTCGGCCAGGCACCCCACCGCGACCACCTTCTTGCCGGTGTCCGCGGCCGCCAGCACGGTGTCGATCGAGTCCTTCTTGGCCGAGTCGATGAAGCCGCAGGTATTGACCAGCACCACGTCGGCCGTCTCGGACGCGGTCAGCTGCCAGCCGCGGGCGGCCAGCGTGCCGGCCAGCTCCTCGGAGTCAACCTCGTTGCGGGCGCAGCCGAGCGTGACGATGGCCACGCTGCCGGTCGGTGGCTGCTGCACGGGTGAGGACACGTACTGCAGGTTACCCGGGAGCCGGGCCGTCCCCGCCCGGTCGGGGCCGGGCCTGCAGCCGGGTGGGTTATCGTGCCGCTATGCCCGAGGTCAGCCCGCCCAGCCCGGCTGGCCAGGTCCAGATCCGGCGGGCCCGCACCCGCGACGTCCCGGCGATCAGGGCGCTGGTCAACACCTACACCGGCCACCGGGTGCTGCTGGCCAAGGACACCGTGACGCTGTACGAGTCGGTGCAGGAGTTCCGGGTGGCCGAGATCGCCGGTGAGGTGATCGGCTGCGGTGCGCTGCACGTGCTGTGGGAGGACCTCGGCGAGATCCGGACGCTCGCGGTCTCGCCGGAGCGCCGCGGCCACGGCATCGGCGACCTGCTGCTGGACGACCTGATCGCCGGCGCCCTCGAGCTGGGCCTGGAACGGCTGTTCGCGCTCACCTTCCAGACCCGCTTCTTCGCACGGCACGGCTTCTCCGAGATCCAGGGCACCCCGGTGGACCCGGAGGTGTACTCGCAGCTGCTGCGCTCCTATGACGCCGGCATCGCCGAGTTCCTGGATCTGGAGTTCGTCAAGCCGAACACCCTGGGCAATTCCCGGATGCTGCTTTCGCTCACCGGACGGGGCGCCGCGAGCACCCGGAACGGCTCTGCCAACGGCGTGCAGACGACCAAAACATCAAGTTGAGGTTGATAGTCCCGCGCGCCTCTCTAGTCACAAGAGATAACACCTATACCGTCGGCGGCGGAGGTGGTGATTCATGACCGGATTTCAGTTGACCCGACCTGGGACGGCGAGCTGGACGGTGCCCGCTCGGGAGGCGGTCGGCTCCGGCCGCCATGCCTCGGACGCACGAGCCAAGCTGACGTTCCGCCGGATGTTCTACCTGGCCCGGCACGTCAAGCGCGGCTAGCAGCAGCCCAGCTTTCCCTCGGCCCCGACCGCATCCCCGCGGTCGGGGCCGTGGCATGTCCGCCCGGGGGCGCGAACCGCCCGGACGTTGCTCAGAACGGCGCCGGCTCGCCCGTAGCGCCGGACGGGCCGCCGGCCACGTCCTCGTCGTCGTCCTCGGCCACCAGGTCCTCGGCGCTGCCGCCGTTGCGCAGCGTGTAGATCAGCCCGGCCAGCTCGTCCGGCTTGACCAGCACCTCGCGCGCCTTGGACCCCTCGGACGGACCGACGATCGAACGCGACTCCATCAGGTCCATCAGCCGGCCGGCCTTGGCGAAGCCGACCCGCAGCTTGCGCTGCAGCATCGAGGTCGAGCCGAACTGGGTGGAGACCACCAGCTCGACCGCCTGCAGGAACACGTCGAGGTCGTCGCCGATGTCGGAGTCGATCTCCTTGGCGGCGGCCGCCGGGGCGGTCACGTCCTCGCGGTAGGTCGGCTGCAGCTGGCCCTTGCAGTGCTTGACGATCGCGTTGATCTCGGCGTCGGTGACGTAGGCGCCCTGGATCCGGGCCGGCTTGGCCGCACCCATCGGCAGGAACAGCCCGTCGCCCTTGCCGAGCAGCTTCTCCGCACCCGGCTGGTCGAGGATGACCCGCGAGTCGGTCACCGACGAGGTCTTGAAGCCCAGCCGGGACGGCACGTTGGCCTTGATCAGGCCGGTCACCACGTCGACGGACGGCCGCTGGGTGGCGATCACCAGGTGGATACCGGCGGCCCGGGCCAGCTGGGTGATCCGCACCACCGCATCCTCGACGTCGCGCGGGGCCACCATCATCAGGTCGGCCAGCTCGTCGACGATCACCAGCAGGTACGGGTATTCCCGGTAGACCCGCTCGCTGCCCGGCGGCGCGACCAGCTCGCCGTGGCGCACCTTGCGGTTGAAGTCGTCGATGTGCCGCACGCCCGAGGCCTCCATGTCCTCGTAGCGCAGGTCCATCTCGCGGACCACCCAGGCCAGCGCGTCGGCGGCCTTCTTCGGGTTGGTGATCACCGGCGTGACCAGGTGCGGAATGCCCTGGTAAGCGGCGAACTCCACCCGCTTGGGGTCGATGAGCACCATCCGGACCTCGTCCGGAGTGGCCCGGATCAGCACCGACAGGATCAGGGAGTTGATGCAGGAGGACTTGCCGGCACCGGTCGCGCCGGCCACCAGCAGGTGCGGCATCTTGGCCAGGTTGGCCACCACGAAGCCGCCCTCGACGTCCTTGCCGAGCGCGGCCAGCATCGGGTGGTGGTCGCGCAGCGCGACCCCGGAGCGCAGCACGTCGCCCAGCATCACGATCTCGGGGTCGGTGTTGGGGATCTCGACGCCGACCGCGGACTTGCCCGGGATCGGGCTGATGATCCGGACGTCCGGGCTCTTCACCGCGTAGGCGATGTTGCGGGCCAGCTGGATGATCCGCTCCACCTTGACACCGGGGCCGAGCTCGACCTCGTAGCGGGTGACGGTGGGCCCACGGCTGAAGCCGGTGACCGCGCAGTCGACGTTGAACTCCTCGAACACCTGCGACAGCGACGCGATCACCTCGTCGTTTGCCTTGGTGTGGGCCAGGTGCTGGGTGCCGGCGCCGAGCAGCTCGGTGGACGGCAGGGTGTACAGCCCACCGCCGCCGGACAGCTCCAGCTGGGTGGGCCGGGTGACCGGCGGCAGGTCGTCCTCGACCGGGGGTTTGGGCACCCGGGGCTTGCGCGGCTTGGGCAGCACCGGCTGCTCGGCACTGCCCGGGACGGCATCCTCGGCCGGGAACGGGTCGTCCAGGAACGGCTCCGGTTCGACGGGCTCGGCAGGGTCCGGTCCGGTGCCGCGGCCGTGCCGCCAGCTCGCCAGGTCGGCGGTGTCACTGTCGCCGTCGGTGTTGTCGGGCCGGGCCAACAGGTCACGCACCAGGCCGGGTAGCTGGTTGAGCGGGGTGGCGGTCACCACCAGGGCGCCGAACGCGCCGAGCAGGAACAGCACCAGCACCACCAGGCTGGCCGGCAGCACCCGTTCGAGCTGGCCGCCGAGCAGCCCGGTCACGCCGCCGGCGTGCGACCAGCCGGTCTCGTCCCGCGGCGAGTCGGCCGCCAGGTGCAGCATGCCGGTGACGGCCAGCAGCACCGCGAGGCCACCGACCAGCATCCGGCCGTGCCGTTCGGGGTGCGGCTGCTGGCGCAGCAGGTGCACCGCCCCGACCAGCAACAGCACCGGCAGCAGCAGCGCGACATTGCCGACCAGCAACCGGAACAGGCCGGTGATCGCCTCGCCCAGCGGGCCGGCGGCGGTGAACCAGACCGCGATCGCGGAGATCAGGCCGAGCGCGAGCACCGCCAGGCCCACACCGTCGCGCCGGTGCGCCGGGTCGAGCTCGCGGGCGCTGGCGGCATTGCGGCCGACCGCGCGAGCCAGCGTCCCGACAGCTACCCCGAGCGCCCGCCAGAGCTGGGCGAGGGCCCGGCCGACCACCCCGAGCGCCGGCTGGCGCCGGGGTCGGCGAGCGGCCGGACGCGGCGCCGGACGGGCGTTCGATCGCGTACGGCTGGCCGGCGCCGAACCGCCGGACCGGCTGCGACCCGGACCCGACGCCTTCTTCGATGCCGGCTGTCGGGTTCTGGTTCCGGGAGTTGCTGCCACCTGCACACGGTAACGCTCAACTGCACGGTGAGAGTGGACCGACACCGGTCCCCGGTTGCTTGCTCGTTGCTAGGGCTAGGCCAGGCCGGCGTCGGCCAGGTCCTGGCGCAGGTGGCTCAGCTCGTGCTCGGTGGCCTCCACCATCGGCAACCGGAGCGGGCCGACCGGCCGGCCCTGCAACGCCAGCCCGGCCTTGACCAGGATCACGCCCTGGGTGCGGAAGATGCCGGTGTAGATCGGCAGCAGCTGCCGGTACAGCCGCAGCGCCTCGGCGGCGTCGCCCCGCTGGTGGGCGTCGAGCAACTGCTTGGTGAGCGCTCCGGAGAAGTGCGTCGAGGTGCCGACCACGCCGGTCCCGCCGACCGACAGCAGCGGCAGCACCATCGCGTCGTCGCCGGCGTAGTAGGCCAGCTCGGTCTCGGCCAGCACCCGGGCCGCGGCCGGCAGGTCGCCGCGGGCGTCCTTGACCGCCACGATCTGCTCGTGCCGGGCCAGCTCGATCATCGTCTCGGTCTGCAGCTGCACCCCGGTGCGCGCCGGGATGTCGTAGACCATCACCGGCAGCGCGCTGGCGTCGGCGATCACCCGGTAGTGCTGCAGGATGCCGGCCTGCGGCGGCCGGGAGTAGTACGGGGTGACCACCAGCAGGCCGTCGGCGCCGGCCTTGGCTGCCTGTTCGGCGAGCAGCACCGAGTGCACGGTGTCGAAGGTGCCGACGCCGGCCAGCACGCTGGCCCGGTCGCCGACCGCGTCCACCACGGCGGCCACCAGCTCCGCCTTCTCGCCGTCGGTGGTGGTGGGCGCCTCGCCGGTGGTGCCGTTGACGACCAGGCCGTCGGCGTGCTGTCCGTCCACCAGGTAGCGGGCCAACTGCTGGGCCGCCTCCAGGTCCAACTCGCCGGCGACGGTGAACGGCGTGACCATGGCGGTGAGCAACCGGCCGAACGGGCGGGTGCGGTCAAGGCTCGACATGCCTCAACGCTACCGCCGGGAACGGCCGCGAGACGCCATCCGCGCCGTGCACCAGGTCCCCCCGGGGGTCAGTTCGCCGGCCAGTCCAGCACCCGGTCGGCCAACTGGCGGCCGGCGGCGATCAGCTCGGCGTTGCGCTCGTCCGAGGTGGCCACCCAGTGTTCGGCCTCGGCCGGCGCCTTGCCGTAGGCCACGTGCCGGGCAACCAGCGCCGCCCGGCGGGTGTCGGCCGGCGGGTCGAGATACCACACCAGGTCCAGCAGCGACCGCACCTCGGGCCAGAGCAGCAGGTAGTTGCCCTCGGTGACGACCAGCGGCACGCCGGGCGGCACCGGGATGGCTGCCGCGATCGAGTCCTCGATGGACCGGTCGAAGGCGGGTGCGTAGACGATGCCCGGCTCGTGCCGCAGTCGGTGCAGCAGCGCGGCGTAGCCGGCCCGGTCGAAGGTGTCCGGCGCGCCCTTGCGGTTGCGCCGGCCGGTCCGGCGCAACTCGGCGTCGGCGAGGTGGAAGCCGTCCATGCCGACCAGCACCGCCCGGTCCGGTCCGAGCGCGGCCACCAGCCGCTCGGCGAGGGTGGACTTGCCGGCGCCGGGCGGCCCGGTGATGCCCAGGACCTGCCGTTCGCCGGCGTCGGCCAACCGGCCGGCCGCGCCCAGTAGCTCCGCGAAGTCCGTCACGCGTGGTCCGTCGCCGGTCCGGTGCTCGCCGCGGTCCGGTCAGCCGTGCCGCAACGCGGCGGCCAGCGCCGGCGCCAGGTCGCCCCGGTCGGTGACCCGCACGCCGTCCAGGTCGAGCCAGCCGGCGAGTTCGGCCAGCTCCTGAGCCAACTCGGGGGCCACCTCGTCGGGGTGGGCGTCCGGCTCGGCCCAGGCGGACTGGACCTGCAGCACGCCGGCCTGCCGGTCGGACTTCAGGTCGACCCGGCCGACCAGCGTCTCGCCGAGCAGGAACGGCAGCACGTAGTAGCCGTGCACCCGCTGGGCCGCCGGGGTGTAGATCTCGATCCGGTAGTGGAAGCCGAACAGCCGCTTGGCCCGGTCGCGGAACCACACCAGCGGGTCGAACGGGCTGAGCAGCGCCCGGGCCTGCACCCGGCGGGGACGGCGGGCATCCGGCCACAGGTAGCCGGGCGCCTGCCAGCCGGCCACCGTGACCGGCTGCAGCTCGCCAGCCTCGACCAGCTCGGCGACCCGCTGCTTAGAGTCGGCGCGGGGCAGCCGGAAGTAGTCGCCCAGATCCGGCTCGGTGGCCACCCCGTAGGCCCGGGCGGCGATCCGGACCAGCTCGCGCTGGGCGTCCTCGCGGGCCGGGGTGGGCTGGTCGACGATTGCGGCCGGCAGCACCCGCTCGATCAGGTCGTAGCGCCGCTCGAAGTTGACCCGGCGGGCGGCACCCACCTCACCCGCCCAGAACAGGTACTCCAGGGCCACCTTGCCGGCGTGCCAGTTCCACATCTGGCCGGGCTTCTTGGCCTCGCGCTCGATCGAGACGTCCGCGCTGCGGATCGGACCGTGCTCGGCGATCAGCCGGCGCACCTCGGCCAGCAGCTGGGGATGTTCGCGGGCGACCCGCTGCATGCCGCCCCACGACTCGTCGGCGGCCCGGGCCATCCGCCAGCGCAGCAGCGGATGGGTGGCCAGCGGGATCAGCGAGGCCTCGTGCGCCCAGTACTCCACGTACTCCCGCTGCATGCGGCCGGCGGTGTGCGCGGTCAGCCGGTCCAGGATCTCGCGCGGGTAGTGCCCGAGCCGGGCGAAGACCGGCAGGTAGTGCGATCGGCACAGCACGTTCACCGAGTCCAGCTGCAGCAGGCCCATGGTGTCGACGACCTTGCGGATGTGGCGCGCGGTGACCGGGCCGGCGGGCCGGGGCTGCCCGAAGCCCTGGGCCGCCAGGGCGATCCGGCGGGCGGCGGCGGCAGACAGGTCGGCTGGCGGCATGCCACATTTGACCACGCCGGTCTGACAGCGGTGCGGGTCGCGAGTGTTGTCACCTAGGCTTACTGGTGTGGCAGATGTGAGCGTGCGGCCGGCAACTGTGGACGACGTGACGGAGCTGGCGCGCATCCAGCTCGACACCTGGCGGCTGGCGTATCAGACGGTGCTGCCGGCCGAGATCCTCGACTCGCTGACGGTGCCCCAGATCGCCGCCAGCTGGCAGGCGGCGATCAGCATGCCGCCGACCCCCCTGCACCGGGTGCTGGTCGCCACCGAAGGTGCCACTCGGGTCGGCTTCGCCGCCTTCGGACCGGACGCCGACCGGCAGCCCGAGGACCCGGCGCCGGAGACCAGCGCCGCGGTCAGCATGCTGCTGGTCGAGCCGCGCTGGGGCCGGCGGGGGCACGGTTCGCGGTTGCTGGCGGCGGTGGCCGACCTGGCGAAGGCGGCCGGGGCCGAGCGGCTGGTTGCCTGGGTGCCGGCCGGCGACAGCGTCTCGCTGCAGTTCTACCGCTCGGCCGGCTGGGAGCCCGACGGCCTGCGCCGCGACCTGGACACCGGCGCGGGTACCGTGACCGAACTGCGGTTGCACGCCAGCCTGGCCGACTAGCGGCCGCCTCCCGGCCGACCCCCGGGAGCATCGAGCCGATCTTCGGCGGAAGGGAGGAGTCCGGTGGCCTTCGACGGGATCTCCTTCGCCGCGTTGGACTTCTACGAGGATCTCGAGGCGGACAACTCCAAGGCGTTCTGGACGGCGCACCGCTCGATCTACGACGAGCAGGTCAAGGCCCCGTTGCAGGAACTGGCCGCCGAGCTCGCCGAGGAGTTCGGCACCGCGAAGTTCTTCCGGCCGTTCCGCGACGTCCGGTTCGCCAAGGACAAGACGCCGTACAAGACCCATCAGGGCGTCTACTTCGCCGAGTCGCGCCGCTACCTGCAGGTTTCGGCGGCGGGGCTGTACGCCAGCGGCGGCTACTACGAGATGGCTTCGGACCAGGTGTTGCGCTACCGGCGGGCGGTCACCGAGGAGCTGCCCGGCCAGTCCCTGCTGCAGTCGGTCAAGCTGGCCGGCAAGTCGAAGTTGGAGATCCGCGGCGACCAGCTGAGCCGGATTCCGAGCGGCTTCGCCAAGGACCATCCGCGCCAGGAGCTGCTGCGCCACAAGTCGATCTGGGCCACCCGGGAGTTCGGTAGCCCGCAGTGGCTGCAGACGGCGCGTGCCAAGACCGAGCTGGTACGGGCGTGGCGGGCGATGCAGCCGCTGATCGACTGGCTGGACAAGCACGTCGGGCCGTCCGACCTGCCGGTGGCTCGCCGCGGGGAGCGCTAGCGAGCCGCGTGATCAGACCCAGCGGGGAGCGCTAGCGAGCCGCGCGATCAGACCCCGCGGGGAGCGCTAGCGAGCCGCGCGATCAGACCCCGCGGGGAGCGCTAGCGAGCCGCGCGATCAGACCCAGCGCCGGGGTCAGTGGTGCGGCACGGGCTGGAACAGCTTCCAGCGCCCCTCGGAGACCACCTCGGCGACCCCGTCGACCACCCGAACGGCGCTGTCGTCGTCGATGGCGTAGGTCGGCGCGGGGATCCGGGCCGCCCACCGCTCGGCATTGACCGTCGAGGCGTCGAGGTGGTTCGGGTGCTGGTAGTGCGGGATCACCGCGAAGTCGACCAGCCCGGCGCCCTGCCCGGTGACCAGCAACCGGTCGAGGTGGCCGTCGGGCGTGCTGAAGACGACGGCCTGCGACTTCAACGCTCCGTCCTCGGCGCGGGGCGGCTCGGAGTAGGTCTCGACGAAGGTGCTGGTGACGGCGATGCTGCCGGCGCTCACCCCGACGTAGACCGCCTCGGGACGCAGCGTCGGCAGCAGGTCGGTCAGACCGGAGCGCCGCATCCAGGAGGCCAGGAACAGCGGATCGCCGCCCCAGGCCAGCAGCGCGTCGGCGTCCCGCACGGTTGGCACCCAGGCAGCCTCGTCGAGGTGCGGCAGCGCCGTCAGTTCCAGCAGGCCCAGCGACTTCCAGCCCAGGTCGCACAGCTGCGACGCGGCCTCACCCCAGATCGCCCGGCCCGCTCCGTAGGAGCCGCCGGGAAACGGGTAGATGGCGGTGGGGATGAACAGCGCCGTGCACTCGGCGATCGGCTTGCCCAGCAGCTCGACCAGCGCGTCGGAGATGCTGTCGTTGGTGATGCCGGCCGACGTCAGGAGCGCTCGCACCGTTGCCACCTTTCTTCGGTCTGTCGGGCACCGGCCGATCCGGCGCCCGGTCTCACAACCCCAGCAGGCCGTCCAGGCCGACGGTGAGCCCCGGCCGGTTGCCCACCTCGCGTACCGCCAGCAGCACGCCGGGCATGAACGAGGAGCGGTCCAGCGAATCGTGCCGGATGGTCAGCGTCTCCCCCTCGGTGCCGAACAGCACCTCCTGGTGCGCCACCAGCCCGCTGAGCCGGACCGCGTGCACCCGCACCCCGTCGATGTCGGCCCCGCGGGCGCCGGGCACCTCGGCGGTGGTGGCGTCCGG